>Ga0228711_1006459_pt1 | contig 17393 bp, 15 predicted proteins | sample MedpolnodulmetaG_2_FD_177996 | JGI IMG/M metagenome (GOLD analysis project Ga0228711, IMG submission 177996) | Root nodule microbial communities from Medicago polymorpha collected in Santa Monica, California, United States - brown nodules | ecosystem: Host-associated > Plants > Roots > Nodule...
AAAAAAACTATATAATATATATATATATATATATATATATATATATATGGGATTAAATCCCAAGTATTACACCAATAAAAAGCAGCCGTCAATGACAAAGATCAAAAAAGCAGCCGTCAATGATAAGTTGCTTCAAACGATCAGACGCGACCACCACTCAACTTCGAAAGGACGGAGGAGCCACCAACAAAGCCTAAAAGAACCTGCGTCAAAAAACTAGTTCCCGATCTCGAATCATAGTGATTGGCCCACCAGACTCCCAACATAAATCAAAAAGGCGCCCCTCAACTCACAAACCACCAGAGCAGACACCATAATCTATCCAAAAACTCGGCCCACCATAAACCAGATGCTCAGTTCAAAGACAGAAACGGTGGAACAGTAGCACAAATCGATCCAGCTCGAACAGAAACAAACCAAAGCAAGCCACATAATCAACCACCACAAGCACCACCACCATGGTTTCAGCACCACCCTCTGGACCACTGTACCGTCTAACGTCACGGAAGAGAAAACCTCCACCCATCCAGGAACCAGATCCACCTCAACTGAACGACCCCTTGAAGACCTAGAGAAACATCGCCAACTAAACACTAACGACGAGTGGGAGGTTGGGAAAGCACACAGGAGCTTGGACGACAAGGAAGAAGGAACAATAACCAAAAACCAGCACGGAAGCAGCACAAGCCCCTCTCCATAAAAGAAGCACGGAACAAAAACACAACGCAAACAAACGAACAACACAACAACGACAACCAGCCCCCACAAAAATCTGAAAGTACATGAATGACAGCTACCGCCAACACGGAGCGTCTATGCATTAAACCCTTTCAAGTAACATCCAAAAAAGAAAGAGATCGCCAGAACCAAACAAAACGACACAAAAACAGCCCACCGTCGGCACTCCGGTGACACAAAACGACAACACAATGCCGACCCATCGACAAACACATCACAAAACCAAAAAACAAACAAAGGCAGCCCCCAAGAGCACCGACACGAATGCACAGAAACAACAACCGCGAAATCAGCAGATCTCAACCGATCGGTACCCGCGACACCCAACGACACGCCCCGTAAACCAGCCACAACACACCAAGGACACAGAAAACACCAAGAAAACAGGCAGCCGACAACAAAACCATAGGTACGGAGAAAAGCTCTCGACGTATCCACCGATGACGGATACAGACAAACACGACACAAAACACAAACAACTACACAACAACAAGGAACAAAACAGCCCGCCATAAGATCCGGAGCACCTAAACACGACAATGACACGGACCAATAACAAAAACACAACACCTAAAACCATCCCAGACTAAGGACAACAACAAAAACACACAAAAAAAAAACCTCCAAGAACAAAACGCCCTCCCGACGACGTCGGAAGCTCACACCTACACCACCCGTGTGTAGAGAAAACAGATCGAATCCAAGACACTGGACCTGGCTCCAAACAATCAGAACCACAAACCACCGAATCGGAACCCACTCAACACATCCCAAAAACGACAGCGAACCAGCGGAACGGTGACGGAGAAGAGATAAAACGAGTGGTTCTGCTGCCACCGGAAGGGGAGAGAGAAACCGCGACGGACATGAGCGGTGGTGCGGAGGAAGAGGCCCTCGACACACCACCAACTGCTGAAGCTGGTCGCCGGAAGAAAAAGGAACAAAACAAACACAACATGTGCTCCGGCGAGGCTAGACACAATGGTACAGCTAAGACGGCTTCGCACCACCAAACACCAAGGCTACATAAGTTTGGATGTAAGGGAGAGAAAGAAGATCTAAGATTGAAGTTGGTTTGAGTTGTGGCGGCGGGAATTCTAGCGAGAAGGCAGAGAGCCTCTCTCTAGAATTAGTTTTTTTATTGTGTTTGACAAGTTAGACGTAGACAAGCATGATACTCTCATAGACAAGTAGTAAAAAGAATTGAACTAAGATAGACCCGTATATCGCATGGGTCATATCAACTATAATATATAAAAATAAGAATAAAGTATATCACATTATAGATTTGAAACGTAATTGAAATTAAAATACCTTTAGTGTTTTGAAAAAAAAAAAAAAGGAGATTTAGAAAGTCGATTAAAAATGTGATTTTCAGATTCTAACCATTAATATGGTAAAATTGGTTGTTTGCAAAATTGTTAATTTAAAATTTAGGCTTAATAAGGTATATGAATACTCCCTAAAAAAACAGGGCGTTTGATATTAGATATCAATTAATTGAAGCAAAATTAAATTAAGAAAATTGTCAGCGGCTTAGTGGTGAGAAGAAGCCATTAAGGCTCGGGTTCAAATCCCTTCAAAGGCTTTTTTTAAATAAAGATTTTTTAGATTAATTGTGTGGAGAAAGGAGGGAAATTTTTAGATTAGAATTAGGGTTTAATTAGGGTTAAGTATTAACATTTATAAATAAGAGAAGAGATAGGTTGTTTCCAAAATTTATTTTGATGTATAGATTAAATTTGGCGACGTTCTTCAATTTAAAAGATGAAATTTTTATTTCGTAAACTGGTGATTCACTAAAGTCTATATAATCTATGTTACTGTTCACGTGAATAATTTGTTGAATGAACTTAAAAAGTGAAAAGTTTCTTACATTTGAGACCGGAGGGAGTATGTGTTTTTTTCTTTCTTTTTAGATTGGAAATTTATTTTATGTTATCTTTATCTTTATCTTTATCTCTTATTACTTAAAGTTAACCCGTAAGCAATATTTTGCCCTAGATTTAACCTAATTTCTCTGCTTAATTTTACTATAATAACCCTATTTAATTTAAACAAAATGTTAATTGTTATGGAAATCAAAATAAACAAATTGCTCCATCAAAATAAACAAATCACTCCTAATTTTTACTTAAAGTTAACCCGTAAGCAATATTTTACCCTAGATTTACTCTAATTTCTCTGCTTAATTTTACTATAATAACACTATTTAATTTAAACAAAATGTTAATTGTTATGGAAATCAAAATAAACAAATCACTCCTAATTTTTCTGCTTAATTTTACTAAACAGATCGTAGAGAATAAACAAATCCTCATATTATTTCCTTTTAATTAAAAAAAACAATTTTTTATTAAAAACAAAAGAAAACCGTCCTCTATTTTTTTATGAAACCTAAACTAAACTAATTGCCCTATTTTTTATGAAAAACAAAACAAACCTATTTTTTTATTAAAAATAAAAGAAAATCGTCCCATATTTTTTTATGAAACCTAAACTAAACTGGCTACCCTATTTTTTATGTAACCCTATTTTTTATGTAAAACAAGACAAACCTATTTTTTATTAAAAACAAAAGAAAATTGTCCCCTATTTTTTTATGAAACCTAAACTAAACTAATCTCTTATTATTACTTAAATTAACCCGTAAGCAATATTTTTCCCTAGATTTACCCTAATTTCTTTGCTTAATTTTACTATAATAACCCTATTTAATTTAAACAAAATGTTAATTGTTATGGAAATCAAAATAAACAAATCGCTCCATCAAAATAAACAAATCGCTCCTAATTTTTCTGCTTAATTTTACTAAACAGATAACAGATCGCAAAATAAACAAATCCTCCTATTATTTCCTTTTATTAAAAAACAAAACAAACCTATTTTTTATTTAAAACAAAAGAAAACCGTCCCCTACTTTTTTTTTATGAAACCTAAACTAAACTAATTACCCTATTTTTTTATGAAAAACAAAACAAACCTATTTTTTTTATTAAAAACAGAAGAAAATTGTCCCCTATTTTTTTATGAAACCTAAACTAAACTGATTACCCTATTTTTTATGAAAAACAAGACAAACCTATCTTTTATTAAAAACAAAAGAAAATCGTCCCCTATTTTTTTATGAAACCTAAACTAAACTAATTACCCTGTTTTTTTATGAAAAACAAAACAAACCTATTTTTTCATCTCTTATTTATAAATGTTAACCCTTATCGTTATATTAAACCTAATTTTAACCTAATTTTGTCTCCTAATTTCCCTCCACACTATAGTCAACTTATGTTCATAATAATTTTTTGGAAGGGAATACATCGTTTCCCGCTGATCTAATTGTTCCATGTTTATCACGATGTCCTATTTTTATTTAAAGAAATAAATAATTCGTTTCCTACTCAACAAAAATTGCTATTTTTTATGGAAAGGAATAAACAGATTGTACGTTTCCTACTCAACAAAAATTGCTATTTTTTATGGAAAGGAATAAACAGATTGTATGTTTCCTACTCAACAAAAATTGCTATAAGTAAGAGATTAGGCTAAAGATTTCCCTTAATGAACAGTTGCTAAACAAATCGTTAAGCACAAAAACATTTCCCCTAGACTGTTTTCCTCAAACTCTTAATCTCCACGAACTCTGAATCTCTCTAGAAACAGGTGATCACCCTCAATCTTTCTCTCAATCCTTTTCGTTTAACCTGAAATCTCTAAATCAAATTTCTCTCTAAATCTCACTGCTCACTCAATCATTGAACTCGAATCTCTGAAACAGGTTTCCCTAATTGTCGTGGACTGCTGGCAACGACCATCCCTAATGTCCCCTTCCTTCTACCCGTTGTGACTGGTTTGAAATTGAGTTTTTGTATGTATCGTTTTTTCTAGTGTTCGTGTGTTCGTTAGTTTTGATAGACGAATCGGACTTCTGGCTTAAAGCTTTAGAATAGATGAGTATTTGATTTTAAATTTCCAATTTCGAATGAAATAAAATTTTCAATATCTTATCTCTCTCTCTCTCTGTCTCTCTCTCACATTGCGAATAGCTCTAGCCCACCAGAGCGTTTTCCCTCATATTCTAGTGCAATCGATGTATGCATTGCCTTGCTTATGATATCATCCGAGAGAGTTCTACAGAAATAGCAGAACAAAGGTTCGTATATCCATCTCTTTTACTTTGATTATTGCATACTTTTTAGTCTTTGCCCTTCGTATTTTGCATTGACATTTATTGTCACTTTGCTGCTATTGTTATTGTCATTTTGCTGCATTGAAAGGCAGGGGTATGTGAAATCTCATTGGTCATTATGCTGCTATTGATTTTTATTGTCCATTAAGCAAAGGTTTTACACGGATGCAATGTGTTCACAGTTAACATTAAGATTTGAGCTTTTGATTTCTGAATCTTGTTCACACTTTTTGATTTAACAATGGTATGTGTTCTTGCGTTTTTGTTTTTAGTTTTCTATCACAAATTAAGGTAACTGTTCATATAAATAATTGTCGGGTTTCATTTGGTTTGTTTTTCTGTCATTGAGCTTAGTGTTGCTCATCTCAGTTTTTTTTTATCTCTCCTCTGATGAATCCTTAAAAATTGCCACCACTTCAAGCATAATAACTAATATCTAGTGGATCACAATTTATTTATTTGTACTAATTTTTAGGAAATGAACTTTTCTTTTGCAGGTTTTGAGAATATGAGGATAAGGTAATGGTGATTATTCTGTTTTATTTTGATATTATAAATTAATATGTTCTTCCAATTGAAGTTTATATGAATAAGTTTAAAGAATTGATTGTTTTTTTGCTATGTGCCTACAAAATGTAGATAAATAGATTGTTGAAGGCACACTGTTTATGCGGTTATTGTAGACAGATTATCTCTAAAATTCATCATTGTTCTGCTTCTGTTTGAATTTTTTCTAAATCTGAGAGTGTCTCCGTTGCACAAGGTTTGTACCTTCATCTTCTTTTGCATTAGATTCTCGATTTCTTTTCCTATCTTATTTGGCACTTTGACATTTATAGTGTAGTGTGAATTATTTTTTACTTTAATAATGTGGTCCTGTTAAGCTCTACAAAGTAACAATTATTTAGTTGTTCTACTTTTGTCTTTAATCTAAAATAAGGTTTCAACCACTGAGATACTTTTTAATATGTGTTGCAGCAGCCAAGCCAAACAGATTAGATATCTATGACTAATGTGTTATTTGGTATGTTCTTGAACTTGACTCTTCCATTTCGGTTATTCATTCTAGGCATAATTTTCTTTCCATATCTGATATGATAAACTAAAGTAAATACTACTCAATGATGTTGATTTCCTTTCAACAACTTTGGTCTCAATTTCCAGCAATATTTTTGTTGATGAAATAATTATACTATATTTGGTTCAGAGTGCATTTGCTTCATGGGAAAAATGTAGAAAAAATAAGGGTGTACTTTTTGTGTCTCATGAGTGGACTATATGATGCTTTATATGGTCTTCAACCTTTGTTGGAATGACTTCATTTTTGTTGCATGCCATAGCATATACGTTGCTATTATTTATGAAAAGTTGTGATCTTAGACCACATTTAAAAATGATTGAATATTTTTTACTTTAATTAACTAGATTGGAAGTGTTGTTTGTTGTATATGGATGGTATAAAATGGAAGTTTCATTGTATATATTGTGCCTTCAAAATAAGTCAAGGAGGTCATTGTGGTTGCTTTGCTTTTGCAGAAACTTTTATTGATTGTTCGGTTACATTGAGAAGCATTACCTTCTAGCATTTTTTTAAGCTTGGGGAAAATTTTGGTTGTCTTCACAAGAAAGGCACCCAAGCAAAACGTGGGTTGATATCAATTTTAATATTTTAAAATAGTTTGTTCGTTCAACAATTTGTTTTACAATTTGTTCGAACCCATGCCATGTTGATTACTTCAAAGCATTCTAACGACCAAGCCACTTGCTATTTTTGTGATATCATTTGGCTTCCACTACATGATATCCAATATTAAACTCCCTTTTCAAAAAACCAATTAATTCATTTTCCTTCTTTTCCAAACGGTTTTGTACCCCTTTTTCTCCTTTATCCATCACAATCTAAACCCAAAAGTATGCAGTTTTCAACCATTTCTTCTCCTTTTTCCTACGACATATGTCTTGAAAAATGAAAATGTATGTGACCTTATAAGCCTATATGGTTGAATCACTTGATATGTTTCTCATACTAACTTTATACAGTAACTTTTTTCCTTTGATGCGTATTTTGAACTATTTAATTAACTCATTGTTTAAATTTTGCTCATTGTTTAGATTTTGTATGACGAATTCCAACTTCGGTGCATTTTGCTCATTGTATTCTTTATTGAAATGTTATACATAATACATTTAAACATGTCAACAACTAATAATGTAGTCAATCTAATGCTTATATATGAAAATTGAAACAAACCCGTGCATCACACGGGTCGGGGTCTAGTTGCTTGTAACATTGATGTTCTTTTCATATGCCTTCTTCCCTCGAGGGATGACAGATCCACATTATAATTTTACTGCATCATAACCAACTAGGTCAGTTTATCAAAAAAAAAAAAAAAAAACTAACTAGATCAGGATTACTAGTATAACTGATCCACTCTGCCAAATGGGTTGGTTAAGATCTTTGTCACAATTTGGGATCTTTGTCATAATTGACATTTTAGTTTGATGCAAGCTACCAAGATTGTTAGAGCTTATACAATATGTCCTTGAGTTTGCTATGGCTCAAAAAATGTTGTAATTTAAAAGCTCCATAATCTTTATTTTTTTCCTTATTGCTACTTTTCATTGCATCTTAATCCAGGAAATGAGAAAGTTGCAGCTATAGGTATAAGATTGCATACAACGGATGAAAACTTGTAAGCATTACCAATAATTCACAAAATGAAAAACTATCAAGACCATGTATCAATAAAATACCCACCTCATGGCAATTTTTATGAATATACTCATCACAAAAATACCCCAACAAAGATTCATCACAACACAAACTTGACACTTGGTACACGAATAAACTGGGCAACTCACCCATGCAAACCTTTTTTTCCCTAAAAAGCATTCTTTCACCAACCAAAGACTCAATATCTTCAGGATAAGGTGAACAACTCTCCTTCTACATCAATCACAACACAATGTATATAAAATACCGTCATAATTCATAAAACTATTTCTGTACCCATGTTGTGTGAAAGTAAAGGAAATGAAGTTAAAATAACAAAGAAACAGCAAGCTTGATTGAGATGTTAACTTGATTGAGGGGAACAAGTCAAGTGATGAGGTTGTAGAAGGTTTTGGATGTCTTTTGGAGAAAGAAACTGCAAATGAATTGGAATCTAGGAAGGAAATGGAGAACAATTTTTGTAATGCACATGCACATAGACACATATGTGGTCATTTATTGTCAATTTTCTATCATTTGATTTTCTTACAAATCTTATAGTAATATCATTCTTATTTATACATTAAAGGAATACATTCACGTTGTTATTTTTCTAGATTCATTTTATTAGGTTAGATGATTCATCAAATTCACCGTCATTTTATTAGTTTGATTTGTGTTGAAGAGCTATATTTTGATGTGCTATTGGTTATTTGTCGCGGTAAAACTGGTAGAAATATGTAAAGAAATAGGTGTCAAAACTTCTTTTAACCTTACAGGTATATATGTATCATGAGACGGAAATTATTTCATAATCTATCCCCTTAACTTTTGAACCAAACATATATGTAACTAAAATCCCTCCCCTTCTTTTGAATCAAACATACATGTAATTAAAATAGCTCTTATTCCCTCTCCCCAGCTCCATTAAGTCTCTTCTCTCCCCTCCTACCAAATGAACCAGACACCATAACCTAAAATATACTAGCCAGTTAATTAAAACTTATTAGACAACTTATTAATTAGCTAACCATGTAATAACTACTTACACATGTATACCTTGCTCTCTTTTGCAGTTTGCCCTATACTATTCCCCCTTTCTTTTACAGGTTTGTATAGAATTGCGTGTTTTGTTTTTATACATTGACTGAAGCTTCTAAAATTACGGTGCAAGAACTCTGGATTTATGGTGGCACTTGCCTATTGCTCAACCAAATACGCCTTAAATACATCAAAACTTTAATTTACAATAATAAACAATAAACAATGTACTCCCTCCGTCCTAAATTATAAGAAAAAAAAAAGAATTTGAAGTATAGTTTTTTGTGTTTTCTCTGAAAAAAGTTTTATAAGAAGATGGAAAAACAATTTTCATTGGCCATTGGTTATGGAAAAAATGAAAGAGAAAGAAAATTGAATGTAATTTTCATTTAATTTTATGAGAATAAACAAAAGTTTTTCTTGAAAAATAGATTTTTTAAAAAAACAAGATTAAATAAGATAAAAGTTTATCTTTTTTGCTTATATTTTGGGACAAAGAAAATGAGTTTTTTTTCTTATATTATAGGACGGAGTGCTAGGAGTTCTGAAATACTGCTCATATATTTCATCTGCATTTCATGCTGCAAGGTTGGTTTGTTTTATGAAAAGGAAAAATAAAAAGGAACAAGAAATACAAATTCCATAACGATGTATATAGGAATACCAACATTTTCTGCAGAAAAAAGAACTAAATAACAGCCTGAAACAGCATTTCTGTGAAAAAAAGAGGCTAAAACTACATAAAAGAAAGCCTTTGGGTTTGGGTTTTACAATAAATGACCACATATGTCCTTCCAGGAAAGAGTTCCCACAGGCAAGTGCGTATGGAAATTCGCCTCCACTTTCTAGTTGTTCCTTGAGCTAGAATACCAAATTGCTTTGGAAAATATTGGATTCACTCGTGATTTTATGTTACAATACAACATTACATTATGTACATACCTATAAAAATGGCAAAGAAAATATAAAAGTAAAGGAGTAAACAGAAAAATGAATACCCCCCTAGGATCCTATACAGTATACACTAACTAACTCCTCACTATTTTATTAAGTTTGGATCGTCTCCACTCTGAAAAACTTGAGAGGTCCATTTGAAGAGAGAATGAGAGTAAATTATTTAGTGATTAAAAATTAAATACATTAATTCACATTTTTTCTCTCTTTTTCTGTCTCCAAATGGACCTCTCAAGTATTTGAGAGGATCAAAATTCCATTTTATCACGTTCCGATAAATAATGACAGAACTGGTGAAACTTACAGAAATCCTACTGTACACTTTGATTGGCTAATAAACTAGTAAGGTATAAAAACAAAATATACAATTCTATACAAACCTGTACCCTTCTACTTACAAGAAGAACCTTGAATTACCTTCAATCTAAAGCCCATGACACGATTGGTGCCTACCTCTCTACGTAAGCATTTTGCATGATACTCGAGAGAACTGAAGCCTTTAATTTTCCGAAGATTCCTCTTTCTTTGTATGCCTCAACTACTGCCATTCCCATTCTTAACTCCCCAATTAACTACTAGAAAAGTTTGTACTGTGTATAGTAGAATCAAAACGGTCCACCAAAGTACCAATTACTTCCAACTTCGGCATATAGCAGGGCTGCATTACTAAATTCATAACTCTAATGCCCTTCACTGATGATTATTTCACTCATTCCTTAGATTCAAATTTTTGTGAAGTCTGTCTGGGGTAGAGAATGATCGCTAATGATAGAGAAAATACCAAACCAACTAAACCACTAAATGGTTGAAATGGATGAGACCCAATCATCCAAAGAGGAATGTTTCCTTTATAATTATATGTTAAAAAACCACCCTTTTGCAGGATAAAAGTGGACGCCAACATCCCCGCACGTAGCCCGATAGGGATAGAGAGGCTACCTCCATTTCTCTGTCGGGCACCTGACAAAGACAAAGATAAAAGCAAAAGTCCCGGTATTGATTGTAGCGACCTGAAAACCCCAGAAAAAGAAAGAAAATTTTTAAAATGGAAAAAAAGACTCATGTCCATTAATATAAAGCATTACAATCATGTCTGGCAAATACAAACACAAGCCTAAAGAAAAAGAAAATGAAAATGAAAATATTTGGTTGAAAGGACATATCCAACATTAAACTCAGATCAGAAAACCTTTCAGCACATTTTGTTGAAAGGACATACCCAACGTTAGACTGCAAGACATGTATAAAATTCTAAGAAGATAAAGGAGTTCTGGTTTATTGCCTTGGTTAGGTATGCCTAGTGTTTGTCTACTTTCCTTTCTGTTATTCTGATCTGGCATTAATAGAGCTGTGACTCGCAGACCAAGGCACTAGTAACAGAATATGAGTTGAGTCATGAGTGAGTACAATGAAGCAAAGACATTGAGATCACTGAAAATGGCAAAGGGATCACTTAAGTGTTGTGAAAGACGCATCTTCCAAATTTGAGAAAAAGGCAAAAGGGCACACTCAAGTTTTGAGCAGAAGATATCTAAGACCTATCTTCCAAGAACATTGTTAGAGGGATGGTGGTTGCAACATAGCTGAAGAGATAATATTGAACTACAGAACTTCACAGGGATAACACATTGTTGATGGATTTCTTTTTTTAAGTTTTGTGAATTAAGTAAAGAAAGTGAATAGCATTAAATATGAATTGAGGTGCAGGCTAGTGTGGTTCATAAGATGTGCTTTGGCATACATCCTTTCTGTGCTAACTAGCACAAATTGGTTTTTTAAAAGTGTTAGAAACCTTTTATAGTCAAATAGAATAGGAGGGATTATTGTAGTAGTGGAAACTGTCAAGCTTTGCTTTAAATGAACTAGGGTTGTTCCCCAAACACAAGGTCCAAGCTTGTCTGGTTTATTTGGTGTGGACCCATTTCTAAGACTTTTGATATGAATGCCTACAAAAAGATTTAATTCTTACTAATAAGGGTTTTGTACAGGCTAACCGGCCTAGGCCTTTAAATAGGCAAACAAGCATAAACTTCAAGATGGTCCATCAGGCTTAAAAAATCTTGTGAATGATACCTCTTGCATGTTTTGGGGAGTGTTTGAGCTCCCTAAATGTGAGTAACACAAGCTTAGGCTTCAACCAAATATCTAGCATATTTTCACCCCTAGGGATTAGTAATATGAGAGCAGGGAGAGAAATCATGCTCCCTAAGTGCATTTCTAACTCTTCTTAAAAAACATATATATAGAAATTTAGGTAAGTTGAGTCTATAGAACTCACTTAAGAGTCAGGGAAAGCCCCAAAGCTCAAAAAGCACTTAAAAATGTACTTGCATAATATCACTCACCAGCAAGACCCTTTATATGAGCTGAATCCTTACCAACTCGATCAACCTTCACTGTGTGCCAATGCAAGAAAATAATTTTATTTGTTACTAAATTTCCCTTCTATATATCTCACCTCAATCTCTCACTCTTTCAAACACTTCTATCCTTAATTTACTTTTAAAACACTTCTTTTCTCTCCTTAATTTTCCAATGGAACAAACAAACTACAAGGACAAAAGGAAAGAAAGACAGACGAAAAACAAAAAATGAGATATTTTAACAACATTTCTTGGGGAAGGAAGAACAAAAAAAGGCAGTTAATTGTCCTTTAAAACCAAAGTGTAAAGCATGGATAATACACACATGAATAGCATAGGCAAAACATAATTCTAGAAAGAAGACAAAACCTCTGCAAGAAAGAAAATGCCAGCCCTGAAATTATGATTCCACGATGATATCCAAGATCAGCTGCAATTTCCTGGGGCAACCATGACCTGAAAAGCAATTCTTCCACAAATGAAATGGCACTTGCCATTACAGTTCCTTGTACAATTAGCAGACCCATTTGTCCACAGAGTTTTAGCCAAGCCATGACATCTAAAGAAGGTGGAATATGAGGCCAAGAGAAACTTGCACAACCAAGAAATGCATTCACAACATGGATTGAAAAAATGAACATGACTCCACCGACCAAGCTTTTCAAAAATTCAATTAACTGCAACAAGGATCCAAAATTAGCTTATCTTTCACGAATCAAGACAAGTATTGCAGGAGAATAATATACTCAATAAGGATTTCATATTTTCCCGAAGCTCCCATCACCCATCCCCAAACATAAACAACAAATAAATTCATCTGATGCATATTGAACCAGGTAAGTCCAGACTATAGTTATACCAAATACATAATACTTTTTTGTACCGTTACTGATATGTGGTATATCACTCGGTCAAATACGTTATGCATAATGTGTATAATTTTTTACCCTTTTTGAAGTTAAGTCCAACCCATACTGCTCAAATGCATTTTCATATCCACGGATTCTTTTCCCCCATATCATAACAAGTATCATTATAGCAATGTACAGGCCAATAATGCAGGCAGCCTCAGCTATTTTGGAAGGAGTGTTTGTTGTCCAACCCTGAACAATTGTAGGAAGCAACGGAATAGCAACCGGAGACCATAAAACAAGGATCATGCCAGCAAACCCGAAGATCCTAGACAAGAAAAAACAGTGCAGTTTCAGAAGATGCAATTCACACACCGGACACAAAATACCTAGGGAAGATATACATCCGCAACCATGTTTACCTAGGAATATCTAGAGTAGAGTAATAAATTCAGACCTTCATTTTGTGATGTCACATACAGACCTGGCAGAGTTCCAACGACAGGCTATTTACTATTTAATCACACTGATGATATCCTAAAATACCCCTCAATTATATAAATTTTATTTTCTAATGACTCTTTCATTCTCACTGAACAAGTTCTCATGAAGGGAACTTTTGAGAATACATTTTTTTAATAAGATCAAAACGATTAATTACACCAAACTAAAATTTTTAATGAGAGATGCCTCCCTCTAAACAAATTTTCAGACACATTGTTGGCTCTCAACAAGAAGTCAAACAAAATTAGCAAGTGAATCAATTGTGATAAACTGAATCTAAATTAACACAATTTCTATTTTCTGCTAGGTATTTCCAAATTGGAAAGCAGCAGCAGTGCAGGAAAACAGAGAATGGAATGAACATTCATCAGTTCAGTTACCTCTGAAACAATGGACGCTCAGAAAAATGGAAGAATGAGATAAGCTTGTCTGTCAAACTCATTGCACCGCGGATACCACCCCATAGCAAAGCAAATTTCCCAACTAGCCTCAACAAGCCACCTCTCTGTCCTAAATCAGCTAGCATTGCAACCAGTCTGATCAGAAAGAGAAGCTGTGTCAAATTATTAAGACAGAAAAAGAACAGTGGAGTGCTTGTATAGTGGAAATATATGTGTCTGACCTATCTTGATCCACTCCTCCATCTTCTTTGGTAGGTACAACTGGACCAGCAACCGACATGGCTTTCTCAGCAAGGCTTGTGATTATGTTATTCTGATTATCGGAGACTTCTTCCTCAAGCCCTTCTGGCTGATTTTGGTGATTTACATTTCCTCCTTGTGAATCCTAGAACAGAGCAATTTAAGTAAAAAAAAAAAAACAGACACTTTTCTTTACTAGTAACTGCTAGTTAAATTTTAAAGTTGCAAATTGACATTTCTCCCATCTGTTTGACCACTTTCTGTTCTCGCTTCTCTTTTACACAACTTAAGTCAGTCTACTATCAAGTTGATTCTTTCAACTTTTAATAATTGGTACTCAGGTCAGGTCATTTTTAAATCAATATTTTTGAAGGGACAGTCTGACAAGCCTCAGTACCAAAATCTGGAAAGCGGTTAAGTAACCACGTGATAAAATACAACACTTGATCCATATCCTACACCAGAGGTGTTAACTGTCGAGAGCACTGAAAGCATGTGAAGAGACATGTGAAGAGACTGAAACCGTACCTGCTGTTGCATGAGTAACGCAGAAGCCCCGATAGCAGCTGTAACAGCACCAACCATGACAGTATTTTTGCTTGAATCTTCCAATTCACTTTCTACAAACTCACTCTTGATGGGATGGTCGAAACTGGTTTTCTCATCCGGTACTTGATCTGCCTCTGTTGCATCAACAATGACATAGTTCTTTTCACCAGGTTTCCTCCCATCACCAAGAGCCAGAGATTTTCCATGGCCATTTTCTTGACGTGGAGCTATATTAAAATATTTCCTCAAGGAAGCTAAGATGGATCCAACGATAACACCAACTGGAATGACTTTTCTTAGGCAGCTCGTTTGCTGAACCGAGGATGAAATTGCTCTAATGATATACTCCCCGTCAAGAGAGCCAAATTTTCCTACCGCACCCTCAACATCATGACCTTGACTTTCAAAATATAGTAGTTGTTGCCCCTTGCTAGTTACAACAGCCAGTGAAACAGCATTTGCCACATGTTCCAGATCTTTGGTAAGTTTTGGTTTCATTTCTATCACTTCCGCAGCATTCAGCTTGCGACCAACTTCCATCTTCAAAGAATCTAGTACTTTGTTTTTTACAAATTGGATAGACTTTTCTGACCTGTCATCATCAGTATGAATCATTCTGTTCTCAGTGTCTGTAGTGTTGAACTCTTTAACCGGTCCTTGTTGCTTTTCAGTATCTAATATCACATATGGTGGTTCAATACACTCTTCTTCATCAAAAGATTTTGCAGATGCGCGGTCCTTCATCTTGCACCCAACATCTTTATAAATTTCAGTATCAGCAGAAGAACTTTCCATTTTTTGTGGTTGTTCAAAGAGTTTCCATCGACCTTGTGGGAAATAATCAAGAAATAATGCAGTTGTTGTGTCTAAATCAAGTGATTTGGTGGGAATTTCCGAAACAAGATGTTTATGGAGGTACTTTTTATACGGAGAGTTCCCGTATCCATATGAACCTGCAACTATGAACTCTGGCATGCTATTTACCTGTCTGTGTCCATCCCATTCATCATCGAGAGATCTTTTGTCAATTAGTTGACTGTTTGTATTACTTGGCTTCTTAACTGGGTGATCATTAGAGTTATAATTTTGAGAATCACATACACTGCTTCCATTAATGGTGCTGAGGCTTTTTAGTTGTTCTTCCGTATCGCAAGAATCATTCCTCAAGGATATGCCGTTATGGTGATCATCTAGAGAAGGATTGCCAGATGTGTTGGAATCATTGCTTTGGCTATTACCTTTTTGTTGTTCTTCTAACTTGTGTTCAACAGTTTTTTCATCCTTGACTTTAGCTTCATTACTTTTTTGTTGCTCTTCTAACTTGCCAGATGTGTTGGAATCATTGCTTTGGGTATTACTTTTTTGTTGTTCTTCTAACTTGCCAGATGTGTTGGAATCATTGCTTTGGGTATTACTTTTTTGTTGTTCTTCTAACTTGTGTGCAACAGATTTTCCATCCTTGACTTCATCTTCGTTGTCTGAGCTCTTCTCAAGCTGAGACAACATATTTTCTATCACACCAAAAACACTATTAACAGCTATTTGAGTTGAATCATCCATCCCTGTCAAGGCTTCAAATGCTTGAGAAACGCTGATGCCAGGGGCAGCAGAATCTGAATTGGAAGAGTTAGTTTGTGGTGAAATTTGCTGCATATTCTTGTCATCTTTATTCTCATCAACATTACCCTCCCTTTCCACTGTCTGGTTCTCAGAGGATATAGGAGAAGTAGGCTCTTCTTTTGCACCAGTTGATGCTGTTTCACTTTGATCACTAGAGAAATCTTCACTTTTCTGGTCAACCTTCGGAATATCAGTTTCCTCTTTGTCTGTTTGAGCTATTCCATCTTTTTGGCTTTTGTGTTCAGCAACAGCTTCTGCTTCAGAGCCACCTGCTCCATCAGGACGGTCGGGAGTATATGATTTAGAACCCGTTTCCAATTCCTTCTTGCTATGATCCATATCAAGAACAACTTTTCCTTTTAAATCCTCATCTGTATCACTGTTGGTATCACTGTTGTCTCTAGACTCACCAGTTTCCTTCCTAGAAGAACCAACACCATTGTTTGATTCTTGAGATTGAGCTGAACTTGTAGAATGTTCATCTACACGAATAACTTCTGTTTCTGTTCCTTCTGCAGGCTCACCCATGCCACTTGGAACGTTATCAGAGCCATCTATAGAACTACTAGTATTTTTCATCTGATTGGAAGAGGACTGGTTTTCACTAACTTCTGCACTTGATGCTCCTGGTGATTTTTCTTGGTTCTTTTGCCCTGGTGACGAATTAGGAGATTGAGCAGTGTTAAGAATTCTATCGAACTTCAAGTCAGAGCCTCGTGCTTGCAAAATTCCAGCAACAGCATCTTTTAACTTTCCACGAACATCTTCTGGAACAGCATCTTCCAAAGCATTCATGAGTGTCTCTCCACGACCTACAGCAGCTAATACCTGGAAATTTTTTACAAGTGTCACTGCAATTGCAAGATTTCAACACCAACCCAGAATTTAGATAAACCAGTACAAACTTGACATGATAATAAAAGTAAGTACATAGAATCAAGTGACCCCATGCCAAAAATAAGGATATATAAGACAGATTCTTCTCACAAAAGTCCAGTAATTGAGAATGTACATGTAGCACATTCACACATGCAGTAGTTGCTAAAGAGACCGAAAGTGTCAAAAATAAGAAGAACTGAATCCATCAAACAAGTAATAATTTTCTGACTTTCTTTGTTTCTACTAATTTTTGACAGATAAACTTATTTGGGGGTAGTTAAATATATATTATTAGGGTGGCTAAATATAAAATATAGATAAATATTCAAATAAAACAACATTTGTTCATAG
>Ga0228711_1006462_pt1 | contig 17386 bp, 14 predicted proteins | sample MedpolnodulmetaG_2_FD_177996 | JGI IMG/M metagenome (GOLD analysis project Ga0228711, IMG submission 177996) | Root nodule microbial communities from Medicago polymorpha collected in Santa Monica, California, United States - brown nodules | ecosystem: Host-associated > Plants > Roots > Nodule...
TTACAAAAGTTCATATCTTAGAATTCTTAAGTGTCTAGAAAAACAGAGTCTGTTCTGTTTGCATTGTTTTGTGAATACCTCTGATTGTATATCAAGTATTCAAAACCCTTTTCAATTCTTTGTAATTTTTTAGATAAGTCTCTTTCTTTTGTGATTGAGCATAGAAGTCTCTTTCAGTTGTGATTTAGCAAAGGAAGTCTCTTGGAGTTGTCCTTGAACATTAAGAAGTCTCTTACTTTGTGTTTGAGCAACATGTAATTTGATATTACATTTTAGTGAAACTCTCCTTGGAAGTGCAAGGGGGACAGGACTACTTCTGGTTTGTGGAAGGAACCTGTATAATTGCTTATGTTCTTTCTTTCTCTGCTCTCTTACTCTCTATCCGCTGCATTAAGACTCTGAACTCAAGTCAGACTCTGAACTCTATCAGACTCTGATCCTGGGAACAGTTTTTATAACGTAAGAAGGAGAAGTTTTTGAAAACACAATTCAACCTCCCCCTTCTTGTGTTTTTTCTCACCTTCACTATGTAAACCTTGACTTTCAAATATTGATTGTACTTGAGGTCCATTAGAAATTTGCTTTCACGACAATGGTTTTTGCCACATCACAACAACTCTCTTCTATTGTTTCATAAATATCCAAATTATGTTTTATTCTTAATATTTCCAACAACTCTCACAACAAAAACTTGTTCACAGTGGCATTTAATGGTAATAATGTTCATGCTTTCATCCATGGAATGATAACTTTTTGTTTCTTTCATTTTTCTTTGATTTGTATATTCAAATCCACCATCTATCATTTTTAAACGATTTAGAAGGAATTGAATTTAGATGGAGAAGGATGAGGAAGAAGATGAAGTTAGGGTTATATAGAAGGAAAAGAAGTTACTGTTGCTGAAAAAAACTTTAAAAAAACAAAACAAAACAAGGCAAAAAAACCATGTATGATGTGTCATAATATTTGTCCCACGTGGAGGTGTCATTTGGCAAGTTAACATTACATGTCACACATTCAAACGACAGAAATGGATGGAGGGACGAAATTGATTAATGTTATGCAATTTCGGATTCTTTTTTAAAGTTTTGTTAAAGTCAGCGGGTATTTGACGAAACATACAATTTCGGAGGGTAGTTGCATATTCACTCATTAATATTGTACCTTATTTTTTATATAAACATATGTCTTTGTTTGATCAACAATTTACTTTACCTTTCATTTCGTTTCATTCTGATATTTGATATTCCACCTACTTCTGTTAAGTGAATTATGTCTGAAGATGGAAAATTTAAAACTCATGTCCGATACTCCGCTTTCAAGAGGACGGTTGATGTTTTTTTAACCCCCACCGACAAGTTGGATTAGTTGAAGACACTACTAACAAATAATTTGTCCATCTTGGTGAAAATCATACTACATCTCATGTATTTGTACATGTACCATGTGTAGATCTGGGGCAGATAAATATGAAGATCTACAGAAAACCGTTTATTATCCTCTAGTTATTCATCACGATGGCGATGTAGCATCCATGTTTAGGTCAATGGTTGAAAATAATAAATTATAGGCTTATATATGTGATTAGTCCTTGTAGTTTGATCATTTTTTGTCATTGGTCCCTACACTTTTTTTTGTTTAGTTTAGGTCCTTGCACTTTGTAAAAAATTTGGTATTGGTCCCTCTGTTAGTTGACTGTTAAAAAAAACTAAAAACTAACGGAGTGCTACGTGGCCCAACTATTTCACGCCACGTGGCACACTACAAGACAAAATTTTAAAATTAAATGAATTCAAAAAAAATAATTGTTTTTTAATTAGTCAAACTGCAAGGACTAATCACATATATAAGCCTAAATTATATCTTTGTGTTCGTTCCAACTGCGACTGTCCAAATTGTCGGTAGAGATTTGGTGTCAATTTGTGGATTTTATTTTTATTTTTATGTATGGTTGTGTAATATGTTGTCAAAAACTCCTAATGTTGAACTTTTGTTGAATTTAAATCATCCGTCTATTGTTAATGTAATGCCAAATTCGTGTAATGTTATTGAATTATGATTGATTATGTAATAGTGTTGGTTTTGTTCAAGTATTATTGGTGAATTGGTTGTACAACTTCTGGAATTGTGGTTATGCGTTACGGGTGCTAAGAAATGCCAATTTATGTTCTGGTTTGACATAATAAATGATGTTTGTCTGCAATCAAGAACACAATGATAGTTAATTTCTGCTAGCACTTAACTTCTGTTTTATAGCGACGCCAATTAATTGCCGTTGGAGGTATAATGGTCTTTTCCCAATGCCTATGAACAATTTTGTGTGTGAGATGACCAATTTTCCAACCCTATATCCAAAAAGATATGGGTCGGTCATAAGTTTTATTAATAACCTGATTTCTTTTCACAAACGAAAGAGATGAATATGACAACGAAAATAAAGATAATTGATCTATTTAAATTTTAGGGTTAAATATATTTTTTTATCTTCATAAATATGTTAATTTTTTATTTTAGTTCCTCTAAAAAAATTCTTCAACTTTTAGTCCCCAAACATCTTCACTTTTGATCCGTCATTTAAAGTAAACATGTATGTAGAATTCATATTTTTGAATAAATTTTTGTAGAAAAATTTATAATACTATAAGAATCTCTCCTAAAATTCGTATTTAATTTATGTGTTGTTAAAAAAAATTGAAAAGATTTTTACAATATTCAATACATCCTTATCCTTATTTATTAATTTTGTTAAGTCTGCAGCAAGTTGACCTAATTTTTTCCTCCACTAATCCCTTATTAGATTTGCAACAACTCTATCCTAAAATTTTGGATATAAAGTTGCATCATATATGTTTTTCATTTCTCTCTGATAACCGTGAATATTTTTCAAAGCAAAAATCTCTCTCTAATAACCGTGAATATTTTTCAAAGCAAAAATCTCGCTCTAATAACCGTGAATATTTTTCAAAGCAAAAATTTAATAGATATCTTAATCCTTATCCTTATTTATTAATTTTGTTAAGTCTGCAACAACTTAACCTAATTTTTCCATCCACTAATCCCTTATTAGGTTAGCAACAACTCTATCCTAAAATTTTGGCTCTAAATTTGCATCATATATGTTTTTCATTTCTCTCTCTAAAACCGTGAATATTTTTCAAAGCAAAAATCTCTCTCTAATAACCGTGAATATTTTTCAAAGCAAAAATTTAATAGATATGTTAATCCTTATCCTTATTATTTATTAATTTTATTAGGTCTGCAACAACTTAATCTATTGTTTCTGTAGATTTTTTTTTTGACAAGTTGTTGTACACTTATTTAATACGTTTACAAACAGAATACCTTAGTTTCCATGCAAACTCGGCTATCCTAAATAATTGTTAGGAACTATGAACTACATTAATTTTTGATGTTTAACTATAAAAGTAATAAATAAAATTGATCCGTGCAACAATATAATTTTGTATTATTTTTTATCTTTTTTCTTTATAATTTTTTATAATCATTTGATTGTAATATTGTATCTTTAATAATCTAATTTGCATTTATTGATCGACCCATGATCTTACGGGTTAAAGATTATTTATTGGTCTCTATTATAGTAGAGAAGACCCGTGCGTCGCACGGGTCAAAAGTCTAGTTTCTGCATAATTTTATTAAAAAATACAAAATATAACTTAAAAATAGGGACCAGAAGTTTATAAATAATTCTACTATAGTAAGATAGATAGTTTATCGGATTGAGTTCAAACAATGTATCCATTTTGTCGGATTGACTGCTTACTCAAAGGGATGCACATAAGTTTATCAGATTCATTCATGGGTACTTGACATTGAGCAGAAGAAGGCTGAAGAGGAGATTAAGCAGGAGCAAAAGGTCTTCTCACAACATAAAGCAGACTACGAGACTACTTCAATATTTTTAACTCTAGGATTGATAGCTTGGATTGTAATTACTGTAGTATGTGTAGGAGGAAGGGTAGTTGTGTACTCAGACCACGGACAAAGAGAAATGATGCATAGGCGGCATCTCATTACTCATTACTCATAAACTCATGTTTTGGTTGGCATTAGTATGTTTTTGGTGTGTTGGATTTTGAGGTTGTTGCTTACCTTCAAGGTTGGCATTTTGGCAATAACAATTTGCACATTCCCTATAAAAAAAAAAAAGAAGTAAACATATATTTTTTTTTTACGGCAAATGTTCATGTTCCGGTGCTTATTCCTTTTCTCTCTTGTTTCAAAGAGACGGTGACACTTCTCACACTCGATTTTCGCACCATGTGTATCCTTCATATGGTCCTTTAGACCATCCTCATTTTCAAATGAATCCCCACATTCATCACACTCTATTTTCTTTCGTGCCACTGTAGTAGTGTCGGTGTTATTGCTTGGGTCCGAATTAGTGTTGTTGCTGCTATTCGTGTTGTTGCCCTGGGAGTCGTTGCTTGTAGGAGCCATACAACAAACAATTTTTTTGATAACAACACAAATATAAAATAAAATATACAATGTAAGTTTGGTTTCTTCATCAAATCTATTACTAAGTCTTTATAGTACAATATGAACAAATATGCATGAATGAGAAGTTATGAGACAAAATAAAATAAATAAATAAAATAATTAATTTTCAACACAAAAATTTAATGGATACATTTATATCATTCATAGTTGGAAGTTGGAACTACTTATAAATCATATGATTTTCCCCTCAAAAGCAAAATCATATATTTTAGTGTAGAAATACATTTTGAATGATAAAGAAGTTTGGAAAACCAAATAAGTACATATGCATTTTTTCAATCAAATTTGCATGAAGATAATCAAATATTATAAATTTTAACCAAAAATAAGTTGAAGAAAATCATTTACTAATAAACTCAAAATTTGGATATTTTTTAAAGAAATTCATTTACAAAAACATTCGGGTTTAAACATTGAAGCTAACTTTTTTTTTTAAGTAGGAAAATTATTAAGAAAAGTTCAAATCCATCGTCTTAACAAGAAACTCTACCCACTTCTGTGAAAAGTTGCAGAGGACCAACATCAATTAAAATGTATTTTTTGTGGTTATAAAGAACTTTAAGAAATCTATGAATTTGAGAATACCATAGGTAGTTAAGATAAGAATCATACAAAAAGTACTTGAAGATGACAAATCTTAGATGCATTTCTTCAATCAATAACCAAATTTAACATTAAAACATTTAAAATTTAACTTCGATAAGTAGGAAAATCATTTTTTGGCCAAACCTAGCTTTTGTAACTTAAGTCAAAAAATTAGTTTTACCTAGTTTTTGTAACTTAAGTCAAAAAATTAGTTCTGAATTAATAATGGTGTGATAAGAGGAATTAGGAACACCTTTTATATATTAGCATCATATATGTAGTGAAAAATTATTTCTTTCAACCTGAAAAAATAAAAAATATACAATAGTTTGAGTACAAATGAAGTGTTGTGAATTCGTTGAAAATCACACCAATAAAATACTTGATGTGTGGAGCAAGTAATAATCAAGCAACCAAAACAAGTGGGTGGCAGTTATAAACACAAGCAAAAGTAGAAAACATGGAGAGAAAGAAAGAGAGAACACACAAAATTTGTTTACCTAGATCGGTCCAATACTTGACGTTCCACTATAATGATGAGTGATAGACGTTTGGCAAGTGTACCAAAACCTATCGAAGTAATAAAATAATTTCATTCCCACAAGGATTGTGTTAATCTCAATAATTCAATAGCGTTATTAAATAGGATGTATAAAAGTTATTTTGGTTGCCCTAGGCAGTAGATTTGGTTTGATTGCATAAACTATCAAAAAGTACAGATTTGATTAAGAAAATATGAGAGAGATAAGATCAGGTCCTTCGAATCATCTAAGTTCCCCTAATTGGTATACTGCACCTATTCTTATGAATGATTTTCTAGTTTCACGATGGTTAACAAAATAGCCCTAATCAATCCCTTGAGTTAGGACCCTCTTCTCAAATTACAACCCCTAATTCCTTAGGTGGTCTAACAATCGTTGAAGGTTTTAGGAACGTTAACTTAATATCACAAATATACGATTATCCATTCCTAGACTAACCATGTTTATTTGAACAATTCAATTAGGTCTAAGTAGAAAGCTATGGTCAGTAGTTATTCATTCCCACTAAATCATGTTGATATTTAATCAGGATATAAGAAGTATTAAGAACAATTGAATTGAATAAAAACTAGATTGTCATTCACAATAAATAGAGTTTCACAGCAATATGTTTCAATTAGGGTTACAAAGAATCATCTCTGACCTAATCTCTAAGAGATTTAGCTACTCATAATTGAGTTTACAAATATTATAATCAATGAAAGAATTAAAACATACATATACTGGTAAAGAATGGAGGAAATCGCCCCGTTCTTCAGTCTCTAGGTCTGCAAATCGCACTTTCTCTCTCTAGAATTCGTAACTATTCTTTTCAGAATAGTCTTTAGCTTAAATAGGCTCAAAAGTTCGCCCAAATTGTGTCACGTTTTAAGTAAATCGTGGCACGTTTTTACCTTGTGTAACAAACAAACTGAATTAGGGTTTCCAGAATTGTGTCACGTTTTTGCCATCCTGACACGTTTCTACCAATGTTGAGAGCATCTTTTTGTCTTGTCGAATCGTGTCACATTTTATGTGATACGTTTTTGCTCTTGCTTCAGGTCTTCAATTTTTCCTGTTTTTCACACTTTATCATGCTCAAACTAGCTGTGAACTCCAATGTACTTCAGAATATTACATTAAAATTACGTAATAACGAGATGTCATCAAAACCCCAAACTTGAACCATTTCTTGTCCTCAAGGAATTTACTTGCAAAATTGACAATCGACAGTAAAATAATAATTACCTGATCAAGCGATAGTACCCAAAAGTTCATCTCCCTACTAGCTAAAACTGAGCAAGTTTAACTTGCTTGCATCCACCATACACAACTGCACTCAACAGTCTGAATAAGGGTTCACACACAGTCGACATACAAGTCTACATATTACCATACGCTTGAAAAGTTTCTAAACATCAATCAAAATCAAATGTCATTACACACTTTGAGATCTTTAAGGGTTATAACAGGGCTTAGGTAAAGGTGGGATAATATTTGGATAAGTAGGCTACACAAAATTTTGAGTTTGGCACTCCTACGGAAATTAAATCATGGATTCAATCCCTCATTAAACAATTGAAACAACAATCGTAAAGGTACTAGAGAATATTTGTAACTTGTTGGGACAATCGAGTTTAAAGATACTTAGATTTTTCATTGTTCATCCCTTTTTCATTCTATTTTCTCTTCTTTTTTTTATACACCATTTTTAGTGTATTGTTTTCATATGATAGTGTTCTTTGTTCTCTAGTACCCCCACCCCAAACTTAGTTGGCTGCAAATTCCAATAGCAACCCCAAACTTATTGTTTAATAATATTCTACAATGTCTAACTCAAATATAACATTTTGGGTTACATCCTAAAAGTCTCTAGGCGTGTAATGTAGTTTGTCACTGAACAAAAAGATCTAAACCTACCAGCTCAATTTGGCTTTCAAAAAGGATAAATATAAATTAAAATCAGGGTAGGCTTCAAAAGGCTCACGGGACCAAGCACTTTTCCCTTATTGTGTATATGATAAAGATCAATCAACAATAAAGAAACAATGCAAGTTCTAGAAATGTAGATGGATGAAACACTCTATATAAGTAAATTTAAAAAGAAAGTTTGGCTATGAACCTTACAGTTTAGATTTATGAGAGTTGTGACTACCTATCTTTAACTGTCGTACACTTCGCCTTTGAGACCCAAGTCACTACCTCCATATGAACTTTTTGGAATACCACTTGAGTAAACAATTGTTACTAAACTGGAAAAGGTCAATAAACAAGCAAATTCATCAATAATAAACAAGTTCAAGCTCAATTACATCAATTGGGGGATACAACTAAGTTAACCACAAAAAACTTCGATAAACTGTTCAAATGAAAAAATAAAAATACAAAAGATAAGGGCCGAAACAAAATAAGAAGAAAACATAAAAATGAGCTGGACCATCAGTAGTCCACTCAATCTTCCATTTGGTCGCGGGGGATCCAAGTGCTAGGATTTTCTTCATCCATATAAGAGTCCTCCCCAAAGTAGGACCTCGACTGCGCTCCACTTGCCCTGAAATCCTCTCTGATCTCCCGCTCTCTATCAGAAGCTCTCTCTCTGGTCACGTCAAAGTAATGATCCATAGTCTCTTATGACCCATCAATGCGCTCAAATGACCCCGTCATCTTTCTCCTGTTAAGGTACACTGCCTCAGAGAACTCCAGACCAAACCTAGGACGATTCCAATACTCTTGATCAAATACCTCATTCATCCAGTTTGAATGTCTGAACATATAGTCCAGCATCATAGGGTGAATGGGTGCATAAGTGCCCTGCTGGCTGCTACATGCTCCTTGGAACACGTGACCCTAAGGCGGCTGTGGTTGAGGCTCTGGCTTGTGACTCTTGCTTGCTATCTTATACATGTTGATGGAGATCAACTCGCCAACATTTATAGGCGCCCCATCAAGAATAGCCGCGATCGTGTGGACTCACTTCAAAGGTATCTCAGCCGAACAAGAAGTCCCCTCCAAGGTTTGCACCACAAAAAAGGCCCATGCCTTAGGTTCCAGATTGAAATCAGACTTCAACAACATCTTCCTTCCTTGCCACTTGGCTCCCTCAACACAAAGCTGTAAAATCAACTCTTCCTACTGCTCGTCATTCCAACTTTCATCCTCATCCCTCCGCCTCTTAACATCACACTGCTCTGGAGGGTGCAACTCTAGCAACTAATTAATCCTTGTCGGGTTGTAGTCAATTGTCTTCCCCCTCATATAGGATTCATACATCTTTCCCGAGAACTGAGCATTTGCATAAAACTCCAACGTCACCGTCTTGTTTGCTTGCTCGATGATCATATCATTTAGAGTTTCCCAACCCCTTAATTGGATGATTTGGTTAATCTTGGGATTTCCTATGAGTTTAGGGAGGTTGAAGGCCCTCTCTTGAATGACCCTATAAGTCTTGATCTCTTTGAAACGGTCACAGGCCTGTGTATTTAGAAATCTGGCTGAAAGTGACGGTGGTGGTTCAGGCATGGTTTGTGGTTTGGCCGGTGGTTTACGGGCATTAGAGGTGGTGGTTTTGGCTTTCTTTGCGGGTTGTTTTTTGCGAGTGTTCACCATTGTGTTGGTTGAAGGAAAGGTCAAAGAAAAAGTTAGGGTTTTGATTTGGGTTGATGATGAAGGTTGGTTATGGTGGGTAGAAATTTGTTTGTGAATGTTAGGGATGGTTTAGTATGTTGAGTTGTTGATTGTAAGATAAAAAGATGAAGAAAAATGGTGAAAATAGGTTGGATTTTCGTAGGTTAGGGTTCGGGGGAAATTTTGGCAGAGTTTGGCTACTTTTGGAAGTTATGAATAAGTGAAAAATGAAGAGTATATTTATAGGTTGAGGAAATCGTGACACGTTTGTCCAAAAACGTGACACAATTTGGTTTGTAACGGTCAGAATTTTGAAAACCACCAAAAATCGTGTCACGTTTGGGTAAAGACGTGTCAAGATTCTTCAAAGTTGCCATTTTCAAAAAAATTGTTGCCCAAAATACGTGTCATGATTTGGCCATTGTGTCAAGTTTTTGGATATTTCGAGAGGATAAAATTTTGGACTTAGAATTTTTTTTGAGAGCTTCAGATGAGGGGCCAAATCGTGTCACTTTTTACCCAAAACATGTCACGATTTTGCCCAGTTTTGGACATAATTTTTTTTCTTCCTCTGCCTGTTTCATCTAATTTTTTTTTTGGTTTTTTTTTGTTTTTTAGTTTTTGAAAGCTATAAAAATTACATACTACCTGACTAATCAACATGGTGGGTTGCCTCCCACCTAGCGCTTCTTTACCGTCACTAGCTTGACTGCCAATGACCCTCAGAGGTCCGTCAGAATAAGTTCTACCCTTTCTTTTGGTAGGTCGCCACCCAAATATGACTTAACTCTTTGCCCATTCATTTTGAAACTTATGTCACCTTCTGGTGTCATTAACTCAACAGTTCCATGAGGTGACACACTTTTGACCAAGATCGGTCCAGACCACATTGACTTGAGCTTTCCAGGAAACAACTTCAACCTGGAAGTATACAACAAAACTAGTTGCCCAGATTTAACATCCCTAGATACTAAGTTTTAGTCGTGGCCTTATAGATGAGCGCATTTTCATACACTCTCAGCCTCATCTCCTCAAGTTCATTCAGTTTCAAAAGCCTTTTCTTACCAGCAGCTACTTGATCAAAATTTAAGGCCTTACTAGCCCAATATGCTTTGTGTTCTAGCTCAACTGGAAGATGACATGCCTTCCCATAGACTAACTGATAGTGCGTCATCTAACTTCTTAGACCAGTCCTTCCTATTTGACGCATTTGTCTTCTCTAAGATTTGTTTCAACTAACGGTTTAAAACCTCTACTTGACCACTAGTTTGAGGGTGATAGGGAGTTGCAACTTTATGCTTGATGTTATACTTTTTAAGCACATTTTCAAGAAATTTATTGCAGAAGTGCTTCCCCCCATCACTGATCAAGACTCTAGGGGTTCCAAACCTAGTGAATATATTCTTCTGTAAGAAGGTAACAACAGTTTTAGCATCATTAGCAACATAAGGTATCGCTTCAACCCATTTCGTGACATAGTCAACACACACAAGTATATGGAGAAAATAAAGAGTAAGAGGAAGGAAATAAAGAGTCAACACACACAACTTCCATGATTCCAGGTAGGGGCATCTCACTCCTCTTAGAAATGTTACCTGTCCTTTGGCATTTATTACACCGTTTTACAAACTCCTGGCGATTCTTGAAAAGGGTGGGACACCAGAAGCCACTTTGCAAAAATTTTGCAGCGGTTCTTTCTCCACTGTGGTGGGCCCCATAAGCTGAGCTATGGTAGTGCCACATTATGCTATTAGCTTCTTCACCTGCAACACAACGTCTAATCAAACCGTCAGTGCTTACCTTAAACAGATAAGGATCATCCCACAGATAGTGGTTTGCATCCTTGAAGAACTTTCTCTTCTGATGATACTCTAAGTCATCCGGGATTATATTACCGGCCTTAAAGTTTGCAATGTCGGCAAACCACTACCTTTCTCCAACTGCAAACAACTTTTCATCTGGAAACTCGGCCATGATGGACTTCTCTTTCTTGGTCACCTCACTATTCTCCAGTCTTGAGAGGTGATCAGCCACCACATTCTCAACTCCCTTCTTGTCACGAATCTCAAAATCAAACTCTTGCAACAAGAGGATCCACCTCAACAGTCGAGGTTTTGAATCCCCTTTTGTCAAGAGATACTATAAACGAAATTTTTCATAGTAAATTGCATGGAAATATTTGTTCTTTCGTTGGCCTAGGACTGCACCAACAACATAATCACTTGCATCACACATAAGTTCAAAAGGTAAATCCCAATTGGGTGCAATGATTATTGATTCAGTTACCAACTTTGTTTTAATTAAAGAAAAAGTATCTAAACATTCATAATCGAAATTAAACTCATTTTCCTTGACTAAGAGGTTACAAAGGGACTTTGCTATTTTTGAAAAATCTTTTATAAAACGTCGGTAGAAACCAACATGCCCCAAAAAACTCCTCACTCCTTTAACATTAACAGGAAGGGGAAGTTTCTCTACAACCTCTATTTTTGCTTGATCCACTTGTATGCTTTCCCACTTATTTTGTGCCCTAAAACTATACCTTCAGTTACCATAAAATGACATTTTTCCTAATTAAGAATAAGGTTAGTTTCAGTTCACCTTTTAAGAACATATTCTAGATGAAACAAGCATTGATCAAAAGACTTACCAAACACAGAGAAGTCGTCCAAAAATACCTCAATGTTCTTCTCTATCATATAAGAGAAGATGAAGAGCATACACCTTTGAAAGGTCGCCGACGCATTACGCAGCCCAAAGGGCATTCTCCTATAAACAATAATAACATATATATGGACAAGTGAAGGCAGTCTTATCTTAATCCTCCAGAGATACCGCTATCTGATTATACCCCGAATACCCATCCAAAAAAAAGAGGCTTGGTCAGCTAGACTCTCAATCATTTGATCCATGAATGGTAACGGGAAGTGATCCTTCTTTGTTGCTTGGTTCAACCTCCAGTAGTCTATACACATTCTCCAACCGGTGATGGTACGGGTGGGTATCAATTCGTTTTTTTCATTAGCCACCATTGTCATTCCACCTTTCTTTGGTACCACATGAACATGAATCACCCAAGAGCTATCAGAGATAGGGTAAATCATACATGCATCTAGTAACTTTAAAACCTCTTTCTTGACCACTTCCTTCATTGTTGGGTTGAGTATTCTTTGTGGTTGAACCACAAGTTTGTATTCAGCCTCCATATGATTTTGTGCATGCAATAAGGTGGACTAATACCCTTCTAATCAGAAATAGTCCACCCCAAGGCTCCTTGATTGTCCCTTAACACCCTCATTAGTTTCTTTTCTTCTAAAGGTGTCAAAGTGATGCTGATGATTACTGGTTTGGAGGCATCCTTGCTAAGGAAAATACACTTCAAGTGAGAAAGAAGTTCTTTCAATTCTGGATTTTTCTCTCCCTCCTTACTCAAAGGTTGCGCCTCCATGGTCTTTTCACCAAGCAAGCCTTCAATTTTTACCAGTTCTACCTCTTGCTTGCTTGCCTCAAGTTGCTTGATACATGCCTTCACCTCTAAATCATCATCAAGGTCACAACTCTCAATAAAATTAACAATTGTTCTTTCCATAGGTTGTGTTGGTTGAGGCTCACGGGAATCTTCTTCAACTATTTCATCAGCAACATCTATCCGGTAACATTGAGAATTTTCAGTTCGGTGCTTCATTGCTTCAACGATATTAAACACTACCTGCTCATTTTGAAACCTCAAAATCAACTCTCCTAGCTCCACATCAATCAAAGCACGACCCATTGCTAGAAAAGGTCTTCCTAAAAGCAATGACATATCTTCACCTTCAGCCATATCCAAGATCACAAAATCAGCAAGGAATACTAATACATTAACTTGAACTAACACATCTTCTAGCATACTATAAGGATAAGAGATTGACCGATCAACTAAAGTGAGGGTGATTCTTGTTGGTTTAGGCTTCCCACACCCTAGTTTCTTCATCATGGATAGAGGCATCAAATTGATACTTGCCCCTAAATCACATAAGGCTCTTCCAACATCTACTTTCCCAATGGTACAAGGAATAACAAATGCTCTTGGATCTTTCAACTTAGGTGGGAGTTTCCTTTGGAGGATTGCACTACAATTTTCTGAAAAAGCAATGTTTTCGTCATCATTTGGTCTTCTTCTTCCGGTCAACAACTCTTTCATGAATTTAGCATAAACTGGCATTTGATCAAGAGCTTCTCTAAAGGGAATGCTAACTTGCAGCTAAGAGAAAAGTTCCATCAACTTCTTCAATTGCCCTTCCTCTTTCTTCTTCTTCTTAGACAAATGAGGATAAGGCAGCTTCACGTATGATGGAATCACTTATGGTTTGTCTCCATCTTTCAACAATTGGCTCTTAGACTTCCTCAAGATTGAATCAACATCTATCAATGGCTCACTTTTTTCTCCCTCATCATTTTTTCCTTCTATTCATTTTCAACTACACCATGATCGCTCTCTTTTTCAACTACACCATGCTCAATTTCTTTTTCCGTTACATCCTCAACATTGTTTTCAACTAAACCATTATTAACTTCCTCTACTACTACTTCATCACCCTTCTTTGTAGCTTTTGGAACTAAAGATGTTAAAACCTTTTTGCTCCTCAACTCAATAGCATTACAAGTCTCGTTCTTAGGGTTTTCATTAGTGTTACCTATGAATCCTCCTTTAGTCTGATCAGCCAGCTGCTTTGCTATCTGCCCAATTTGGGTTTCAAACATTTTTATTGAAGCCTCATTATTCTTCCTTTCAGTTTCTTGACTCTTATAAATCTCTTCAAAGTTGGATTGAGTCATCTTCATGAAATTAGTCATTGCTTCTTCAAGAGCTGAAGGCTTTCTTTGCTGCTACTATTGTTGTTGAGGGTTAGGTAGCAGATGGTTCAAGGTGTTGTTGTTGGTATACTTTAGGTTAGGATGATTTGCCCAACCTAGGTTGTAAGTGTTAGAATAAGGGTTTCCTGTTTGATAATTTACCAAGTAATTGGCATGCTCACTCACTCCTTCTGGTACACACTCACCATTGGCATGTCCCTCACCACAGAAATCACACTTGACTGCAGCCATTTGTTGCTTTTGTTGGGCCAATGTTAACCCATATACATTCTTAGTTAAAGCTTCTAACGGTTTGTTCATTACTACTTGGTTAGCTAAGATAGTGGTATTGTCACTAACCCCAAAAACGCCCCTTTTCTTTTTCTCCGCATTAGCACGGTTATCATTTTGGGCCATATTTTCTTTTAAGGTTTGGACTTCATGGTCAGTTTTAACTCTCATACTACCACCCACTGAAGCATCTAGAAACATCATATTGTTATGTGTTAATCCCTCGGTGAAGATTTGGAGGTATTGTTTTCAGAGAACTCATAGCCATGACACCTTTTAAGCAACAAGTTAAATCGCTCCCAGGCATCATAAAATGATTCACTTTCCCCTTGTCTAAAGTTTGAGATCTCATGTTTCTTCTCCCAATATGTGGACATAGGAAAATATTTCTCTAAGAATTTTAGTTCCAACTCATCCCATGTTTGAATGGTTCTACTCGGTAAGGTTAACAACCAGTCTTTGGCTCTTCTGGTTAAGGTGAAGGCAAACAACCTAAGTTTCTTTTGGTCATCTGTCACAATGGCTTGGGGTACACAAAACTCACATGTTTCAGCAAAATGGCTCAAGTGTTCATGAGGGCTCATCAAACTGTCTATCCTTCATCCCATTTTGGACGGATGCCTTGATATCAAAAGCAACGGGATTTGCAGGTTGAAAAAATGAGTCAGACGACCACGGTTATTAGCTAAACCTTAACTTCGGTCTCGGTTGTTTATCTCCCATGTTACTAGATTTAAGAGAAGAGATTGATTCAGGTTCAGAGGAGATGGACTTGTGTATCGTGTTCTTGGACCAGGTGGAACATAATTTGATAATCGAATAACTTTCTGATTTGCTCTTGCAGTTCTCTCTATGTCAGGATCGAAAAGTAGATCAATAGAACGTCCTCTACCTCGCATAAATAACAAAATACCTTAGTATCACTGCACGATACAAAATAAATAGTGAACACTGAAAAGAAATTTTTAACAGAAAAAATTGCAGAAATCCTAAATTATAATGCAATTGCCCTGTTGAAATAAATCAATAGTCCCTGGCAGCAACGCCAAAAACTTGATAGACGTTTAACAAGTGTGCCAAAAACTATCGAAGTAATAAAATAAATTTGTTCCCAAAAGGATTGTGTTAATCTCAATAATTCAATAGCGATATTAAATAGGATGCATAAAAGTTATTTTGGTTGCCCTAGGCAGTAGATTTGGTTTGATTGCATAACTAGCAAATAGTAAAGATTTGATTAAGAAAATATCATAGAGATGAGATCAGATCTTTCGAATCATCTAAGTTCCCCTAATTTGGTATCCTGCACCTATTCTTATGAATGATTTTCTAGTTTCACGATGGTTAACAAAATAGCCCTAATCAATCCCTTGAGTTAGGACCCTCTTCTCAGGTTACAGCCCCTAATTCCTTAGGTTGTCTAATAATCTTTGAAGGTTTTAAGAACGCTAACTTAATATCACAAATAAACGATTATCCATTCCTAGATTAACCATGTTTATTTTAACAATTCAATTAGGTTTAAGTAGAAAGCTATGCTCAATAGTCATTGATTCTCACTAAATCATGTTTATATTTGATGAGGATATAAAAAGCATTAAGAACAATTGAATTGAATAAAAACTAGATTGTCATTCACAATAAATAGAGTTTCAATCCAACATGTTTCAATTAGGGTTACAAAGAATCATCTCAGACCTAATCTCTAAGAGATTTAGCGACTCATAATTGAGTTTACAAATAGAATAATCAATGAAAGAATTAAAACATACATACACTGGTAAAGAATGGAGGAAATCACCCCGTTCTTTAGTCTCTAGGTCTGCAAATCGCACTTTCTCTCTCCATAATTCATAACCCTTCTTTTCAGAATAGTCTTTAGCTTAAATAGGCTCAGAAGTTTGCCCAAATCGTGTCACGTTTTAAGTAAATCGTGGCATGTTTTTACCTTGTATAACAAACAAACTGAGTTAGGGTTTCCAAAATCGTGTCACATTTTTGCCATCGTGAAACGTTTCTACCAATGTCGAGAGCATTTTTTTGTCTTGTGGAATCGTGTCATGTTTTAGACAAATCGTGACACGTTTCAAGTCTTCAATTTTTCCTGTTTTTCACACTTTATCATGCTCAAACTAGCTGTGAACTCGAATGTTCTTTAGAAAATTACATTAAAATTACGTTACGATTCCATCGTGGCACCTTTTTTCCAGTGACTTGCTTCAGAAACTTCTTCAACAAACGTGTTATGTTGCTTCCAAACGTGGCACGTTTTCTCCAAAACCTGATTTTAAGTTAACTCTCACATGTTGAATAAAAAAACCTTAGTGCAGATGAATATGATAGTATCAATAACATCATGGTGGAAACACTCAAAGATTGAGAAGAACAATCAAATGTGTAGAATGAGGAGAAATTGATCGTGGGATAAGTGATGCAGATAAGTAGTGGGAGTGGATATGAAAAATTATGCACTAAGCTTTTTAAAGGTGCCATATAGACACAACCCTAACATTAAAGTGAGTCAAGTTTAGGATAGATAGATAGATTGATAGAAGATAGATGATGAGCAAAACCGCAAGTGTACGGTTTTACCGAAGTAGTAAAAAGAGAGTATCGTTCCAACATGGAGTTGTTCAATTTAATTGACTTTTAAGAGATGATTAGAAAAGAGTTTGATTATAAAGATTGGGTTTTAAAGGTTTTAAAACAATAATAATAAAAAGCGCCTTGGGATTATTGGTTCATCATAATAACGAATCCTTCACAAACAAACCCTAAACCATGACTTTATATCCGACCTACTTTCTAAAGACAAGTTTCTCTTTAGCGTATCAAAGCCTCTCTCGAGGTGCAGTGAGTGTGGTCCTCTAGCAATCAAGCCTATTCTCATGGTTGATTGCTATTAGAATCCTTGAAGAACGAAACTTTATATGTCTCAAGGTTTGCTAGACTATTCTCATGTTTCGCAACCCTTGTCTAAATTCACTTGTTCCAATATCAAAGCT
>Ga0228711_1006465_pt1 | contig 17382 bp, 15 predicted proteins | sample MedpolnodulmetaG_2_FD_177996 | JGI IMG/M metagenome (GOLD analysis project Ga0228711, IMG submission 177996) | Root nodule microbial communities from Medicago polymorpha collected in Santa Monica, California, United States - brown nodules | ecosystem: Host-associated > Plants > Roots > Nodule...
GGATTAGGCCAAAGCCCTCAAAAGAAAACAAGAAACAAAGCAGAAAAAAACATATGTCTACGGGACCCTAGACAGATGTAATACCATTTTAAAATCAATTGATATATTTTATTTTATAAAACAATTGTAATACCATTTTTTTCAAAATACAAAATAACACATTTTAAAATCTAATCATCAATTTTTTTTTTGTGTAGTGTAAATCTAATTATCAATTAATAAAATAGATTGTATTTTGTACGATCTAATATAAATTTAAATTTTGCGACTAATAAGCATAAATATGGTGAATATCTCAATAAGAAGACACAAACTTACTAAATAATGTTTATATATTATTTCAAAATCATTAATTTTATATTTCATATGTTTCATCATGCTCTACACACACACACGTTTGCGTGCACACACAAATATAATACATTAATAAATATAATTATAGTAAATAAAATTGTTCTGAACATAACACATAAAGGTACAAGATCTTACAGTGATGGTGGATCTATGGAAGGAATGATTTGTGAACGGAGATATTTGGCTTGAATCTAAGGTGGTAATCTGAGACAGAGATGACCGTTGATGGTGACCAATATTCTGAACAAAGCGTATAAAGAGACGTTAATAAATATAATTATAATAGATATAGTTATTATAATAAAATAAAATAAAATGGAATTAAGATCTAAAAATGTTTCGAAAATAACTCATGAAGATGAAAGATCATAATGAAATGGTGGATCGAGTAATGGAATGCTATGTGAATAGAGATATTATGCCTGAACCTGAGGTGGAAATCTGAGGTGAAGGTGACTGTCGATGGTGGAAAATGTTTTGAACACATCTCTGAAGATTAAAGATCTTAATTACACCGATGGTGGATTGTTGGAAGGAATTCTTTGTTATTGGAGGTTTTTCATCTGAATCTGATTAGGTAATTTAAGGGTGAAGTGACAGTTGATAGTGGAAAATGTTCTGAACATAACTTATAAATAAGAGAGATCTTATTCTAAAGGTGGATTGGTGGAGAAACACTTCACGAATGAAGTTTTTTGGCCTGAATTTGAGGTTGTAAATGAGGTTGAAAGGAGGCTGATGGTGAGGGCGGCTCTATGTAGGATTTAGGGTTATTGAGGAATTATAAGCTACATGGTGTGGTTATATAGTCTTATGAATGTGGTATTAGGCTTTTGGCCCAATATAAAAGCCCAAATCCAGAAGAAGTGTTTTTTACAAATCCAATATAAAAGTATTATTAATATTATTTTTTTATAGGCCAAGAGAAATGTTAGGTATCAGGGAGAATCTGAAGCATCATGACTAGGTTGGCACCCACAGAGACCCCTTCCTCTACCACCTTTCCAATACGTATTATTTAAAATAAAAAAAAGGAAAAAGTATGTACAAGAGGGGGACTAGGCCAAAACCCTCGAAAGAAACATAGAAGTATCTACAAAAAAGGACAACAAAAGGCTATGGAAATCGGAAGTTAGACAAGACATTTATGTCCCTAAAATAATCCGCCAACAATAAAGAAGGTATGGTGGCGTACCAAGAAGTGGCTGGAATCACATGACCCAATGAGGCTAGCATGTCGGCACAACAATCTTCTTCCCGAAAAATATGAGAACAAATCACCATAAGACCAAGTTGAAAGCAATTATGCCACCGATTTCGTAAGCAAAAAGGATTGAAAGAGGGATTCTTGAAAGCCTGATCCGCACTGAACGAATCAATTTCTAGCCATAGTCGATTCCTATTGTTCTGAGAAGAATACTCTATAGCTAAAATTAAACCCATAAGCTCTGCCTCAAAAACAAAAACCCCGCCAAGGTTACTAGCAAAACATCCCAAAAATGTGCCTCTAAAATCACGAAAGATTCCACCGCAGGAAGCATTAAAATCAATTATGAAACCATTCGTGTTAGCCTTTACGCAAATAATGGTAGGAGCCTTCCGGACAACCGAAATGACCTCCTAAACACACCGGTAAGAGAGAGGGATCAAAAAAAATTCCATCAAGGTAACCAATTATTGATATATATATATATATACATTGATAAATAAAAAATTCCAGAAAGAAAAATATGATACTAAAATAAAAATTAAATTACTCTACAAAATGTTATTAATATATTATTTCTAAAATATAAATTATTAAAATTATAATTTTACATTGTTTATACATTTGATATTTTTTAAGGATGTTTATACATTTGATGTTGTGTATATATAAATCTTATTCTAATTTCTTTTTATTTTAAAAATAATATAAGTTATAAATTTTATGCAATCATATGATAAAATATCTATTTGTTTTGATAATGAATGATAAATATGTAAATGAAATTATTTAAATTAGTTATAATTGAAAGATGGAAAGAAAAAAACTATACCAAACTTTTTTTTAGAGGAGATTATGTAACACCCTATTTTCCCGACGATAAATATTAAAAATAGGAATACATTTAATAGTAAGGATGTTACATGACTTGACATTATATCACAAAATAACGATGAAATGTTTTTCTTTAAAATAAATCCATTTGAGAAGAAGAAAATCATTCACTGATCACCTTAATAAATTCATACTTGTCATTCAATAATCGTAAATAGAAAATAACAAAGTTTTCAAGGTTCAACTCAAAATGCAATTAAAAATTAAATCGTTAACCCCCAACCCTAGTGTTACAATATCAGAGCACGTAGCGACTACATGATTATTCAACTACTAGACAACAAAACTAAACGGAGGGCATCCCATCATCTCCACCTTCTAAAACATCCCATAGCTACTGCTCGTCAACGTGAGTATATGTACTCAAGGTACAACCACCATACGGAAAACAACACAACAAAATAAGGGGTGCGAAATCCTGCCATAACATAATAATAGGGAAAATCATGCACATTAAATAAATATCAAAAGAATATAGTCTCCAGTATCTCATCACTCTCAACAGTTACTATGTATAATCTCTTCATTTCACATATCACAACAACACATCATCTTCACACTTAAACACCCAATACAACATCATCATATATATGCATATGGAATCTCCTAACGACCTATATGATTGTTGTACCACTTCTACTCATCATTTTTCCAGAGTTATGTTACTAGACTTTTCTCATCATAGTTTTCCAGAGGTAGGTTACTGAACTTCTCTATCAGTCATGCACTCCATCAGTCTTAGGCTTTATATGAATGAATAAAAATAAATTCGACAAGTAACACAAGTATACACATATTCAAATAATTCACATATTAATGCAAGACTCCCACTAAAATGCACGACATTAATGCAAGCACACAAATCATCGTCATACTCATCATCATTATATATTACTCTCGTCATCATCATCATAGATAAACATCATCACTCTCATCATCATAATGATAAAGTTGTCGTCATCCTCATCATCACTAAAATATAAACATTATCATTTCTCATTGTATTTATTTATTTACATATATATAATATCAATCGTCATCACTCTTCGTCACACCATGGATTCCTCATCATTACTCTCTATCAACCGTTTATATCACCACCTTATCTCTTCATTAATCCAACCCTTACACGTGACTCATTTCTACGTCAACATCCCTCTATTTTTTTTATTATTCATTTTATGGGCATACTCTATTCTCTCCTCCATTCTAGGTTCTCTATAAACTTTATCCTTGATATCATATCCTATTCCTCATTCCTAGTCTCAAGATATTTTCTTATTCATTATTATTACATACAACTTCCCCTCCCTACATAACTAGGTTCTTCCTCACTATTGTCATTAATTCTTTCATACTTATTCTCCTTAATAAAACGATCTTATATCTTATTACTTTGTTCTCACGTGCGTAGTCATATATGCATCATCCATTCCCCTAATCTTAACTTCGTTCTAATTTAAAGTTATTATCTCACCTTATCATTAAATTCGACTTCAGTAACTTTCCTCACTGAGACTTCACTATAATTTGAGGTTTCATTCTCTCGATATCGGTCATTATTATTATCGTCAACCATTATAATTATATTACCTTTTATCCTATTTCCTATGCATCTTGATCTTTTCTAATTGATCCCCGTCTTATTCATCGTTATCATCATTCCTATTATCTTTCATTACTTAATATACAATTCCTCATCTTCCCTTACATTTCGTCTTAACGACCCTCTCATAGTTTACGATCATCTAAATTAGGCTTCTATATTCTTTATTCATTTTTACACCTTATACGTTACTGTCTAACATTCATCTTAAGTTCTTTAACTACCTTGACTCTTTTACTCTTTCACTTAACGGTATCCCTAAACTCATTATTCGTTTAAGGAGATTATGATTAACATCCTAATTACTTGGAAAATCACTTACTTCATATCCCCTCTTTATCATCGTTTTACACCCCTTTACTAAATCGTGTGTTTTTAGACTCACCATGTACCCACACTATTTGCTCTATTAAATTCTCGTCTTATTAACCTTAATTAACTTGATGTCTTTTCTCACTGTTATTATCATCCCCGACCTTACCCAATGCTTTAACTCCTACTCACAACATAACCGACTTCATCACTTACTCGTCGCCCTAAACAAGATAAGTCATCGTCATTACTCGTCATTCATAAACATCATTTATTTCATCATTCATCATCACCATTCAACAATTATGATCTCAGCATAGATCTTTATCGTACGACAGTAACTTCTCATCATTAATCAAAATCTTATGCAAGCATATGTACACATCACATTTCTTCGTTATTTATTACTGCATTTTAGAATCTACTTCCGTCATTAATTCTCTCCATTACATCTTTCATCCTAATAGTATACCCCATTCTCCATTCTAATATAACTGTTTACCTCTCTATTAATATTTCTCATAACGCCTTCCATATTATCTCTCACTTTCTATGGCCAAGTCACCTTGACATCATTAGATTCTCACAGGCTACTATCTTCAGTTCATATTTAAGCTTGTTATTATTTTGGGGTGATCACTTCTATTTATACCTAAACCCACTCCCTCATTTAGTTATATAGTTTAGGACCATTACCCTTACCTCTCACATTAAAACCTTCTTTAACTCTATTATTTTCTAGGATGTTTTAAGGTCCATTGAAGGGGTTGTGCTGAAGTTCCAGGAAAAATGCAGCATGACCCAGGTACGGAAATTTGATCATAACTTGAGATGTGGCTGTCGAAAAGAGGTCAAACCAAAGCCAATAGAAAACTAATTTTCATACCTACAACTTTTATGTTCACACCAAGATCTAGTTCGGGACAAAAATGGGTGAAAAAACCCAAAGTTGGGCGCCAGGAACTGACACCTGAGGCGCCAACTCTCGGGTTGTGGGCACTAGGCTCCCTTAGTGCAGCATTTTTGAACTACGAAATTGCTTCTGAGTTGCCCAAAACTCCCATTTTCTGAGCCCTCGTGATCCCAAACTGATATGAAACATTACCTAGGATTACCTTATCATCTAAACACTAATTTGTCACACAATTTACCTAATTGCATCATTCTTCACGTGATTAAAGACTCAAATTTCGATTACACTAACTTTTTTCTTTTTGAATTTTAATTCCTCAGTCATAAATATAATCCTCAACAACATTTCAGCAACACTCCTTAGCTACCCTTTCTACAGCCCCAACAAGAAAGATAAACCCTAGAGATGAATAGATTCTCCCCCTTACCTCAGATCCTTTGAAATTCTGGTTTGTGGCTTGACCTTGCTGCCGCTAGGGTTTCTCCTCATATGATTCTTTTTTCTTTCTTTTCCACGTTCAGTAGCACCGACTGTTCTAACTTCTAACCTTTCTATTTATGTTAGGGCTGGTCACTTGTTAAGATTCTCTGCTCCTCTACTCACTATTCTTTTACTCCTCCCCTCCCCCACTTATTTAAAACTTATATTCTACACCTCGACTCTAGGTTATTTTATTTTGACTCCTCCCTTCATTTTATTTAAATTCTCATACTACTTCTCAATCATCATCAATATTCCATTTTCTCAACAACAAAACAATACTCAAGCACAAGCAACATAAATAATAATATTAATCAAAACTTCACCTATTAAATATCATTAAATTAATTAAAAATTGAAAGTTGGGGCGTTACAGACCACACCAAACAGAGTTTGAATTTTTGTATATAAGTATAAATATTTAAAAATTATTGCTTAAATATGCTTCTATCGTTACATATATACCATTTTTTTTTAGTCCTTGTAAAAATATATTTTCATCCTTAAAAATATAAAACTTTTTTACTTTTGGTAGTCATTATTATTTTTTTTCCTACAAAATATGTTCATATTGAAATTGATTCCTGTAATATATTTATTGTAATCTTTATTTATTTTGATGAAATGAAATTTAATATTCTACATAATAAAAGGATCAATTCGAATTTGAATAAATCTCGCGAAACATTAGGGATCAATTTGCAAAAAAAATGGTATATTTTCAAACACTAAAAACAAACAATTATTTTTTTGGTCAAGAAGAAACAATATTTTTACAGAAACTAAAACTATTTTTTTTTATATAAACTAGAATGACGCATTCTACATCATTCAAAATATATTAACCAAAAAAGAAAAGGAAGTACAAAATGGAAAATGGGGGCTAAGCCAAAACCTTTTCAGAAATATACAAACCTAAAGTTAGGTATTCCCATCTTATTCCTAGTGTAATCCCTTCTAATGGGCTCCGGAATACAATGTCACCATTCAAACGTATTAACAGGTAGAGTAAGCCCTATATTTGCTAAGCCATTTGCACAGAAATTTACTCCCCTGTAGACGTGAGATACTGTGAAATGAATGTTGCTACAAAAGGAGACACAGTTGTATCATCTGTTTATTAAGGGCCATGGAACTAAAGCATGAGACTTAAAGGCCAACGCAACAAGTTGTAAATCTGTTTCAAGCCATAACTTGGTAATACTTTCTTTGCCCAATGAACATTTTGAAAATTGGTTGATTTAAACAAAAAAGCATCCTTTTGAGTTAAGTCATCTGATGATCTGCTTTTCCATACCAGTTTGTCTTCCCTAAGCTCATTAGGAAGAGTAACTTGTTGCAGAAGAGATGCCAGGTTGGGAAACGCCTATTGAACTATGGCAAGGATACTCCAGTGGCCCCCAGCTATAAAGTCAGCTACTTTAGCAGTGATAAGAGGAAAAACAAGAGGAGAAAAGATTCAGAGTATTGGATAATGAATCTCCATACCAAGAAAAAATGAGTTATTTGATTGAGTAAAAAATAAGATAGTTTAAGTTAATGGTAAAGTTGAAAGAAAAAAAAAACTACGGCAAAATTTAATATTTCTTTTGTTTTTAGGTATAGACATAAATATATCAAGGGTAATGTTAACTTGTGCCCTTAGGACACATGTTAAGAAATACAAAAGAAGAAATATTTTCTAAAATTTTGTGCATTTAATTTATTAAAAAGTTAAAGATTAAATATAATACACATATTCTAATAAACTATTTCTATATTTGATTCATTAACTTGTGCCTTAATGACACAAGTTAGCATTTCTCATATATCAATTACTTAAAAAACATAATTTTATCATTATAATTATTAAATAATATAATATTTAAATAATAACTAGCAATAAACTCGTGCTATGCACGAGTTAATTCGAAGTGGGGGACGACTATGTATCAAAACCCATTGCAATACTATATGAATTGAGAAAATAAGGAAAAACTAATGATAAAGCCGACGTTAATGATAAAAGGCAAAATTATTTTGACTTCCTTTGAGATTTTCTTAAATAGCCCATGCACCCCTTCTAATTTTCCAAATAAATTAATCTCCCCTCATTTTATTCATTTCAATAATTTTGTAAATATACAATTTAATTTCAATCATTTTGGTTTGTTTGTATCTATTTTCTCTTTTCACAATTAAGTTAAATGAGAATTTTTCTTGATTTGTTTGTATATGTTTTCTCTTTTAAAATTAAGTTAAATGCGATTTTTTTCTCTCGCAATGGAGAAACAATAACAACATTTGTTCTTACCACCAAATAGAATCAAACATCGACAATTACAGAAGAGATCAAAGGAGAATATAGAAATTAGAAGAATTTTGGTGGATGGACATTGTGGTTGATCAATGAAAAGCAAATAATCTTCGATATATCTGTTTTATTACATTAGAGTTTAAAAATTAAACCACCTTAACTTTTTTTTTTGCTAGGCAAGGAGAGAGGACATACATCAAGAGGCAACACCGACATCCCAACTAGGTTGGCACCCCGGGAAACCTCCATCCTACGCCGCCAAACTCTAAAAGTTTATTAAATAAAGGGAAAAATATATAAAAAAAGAGGGGGAACTAAGCCAAAACCCTCCAAAGAAAAATAACTGGAAAATAAAAGAACAGCAGCCTGCTATAAGCTAAGGGAACCTATAGTTAGGCAAACCAACTCTATCACGAAAGAAATCAAGATGTAACTCCGTCGGGAGTGTGCTGATCCAAATTGAACCCTGAATATCATGTCCCATATTTGCTAACCTATCAGCACAACAATTGCCTTCGCGAAAAATATGAGACGCAATGATCTGAATGCCAAGACTACGGGCGTTATGCCATCTGTTCCGAAGCAGCAAGGGAACTAAAGAAGGATTCAAAAATATTAAAATAGCACTAGATGAGTCACTTTCTAACCAAACATTTCGCCATCCATGGTTAGCCGCATGCTCCATAGCTAGAATGAAAGTCAATACTTCCGAATGGAACACGGAAGCAGCACCAATGTTACAAACGAAAGCACCAAGAAAAGAGCCACGAGAGTCCCGAAAAAGGACCCAACAGGCCGCATGACCATCAATAACGGAACCATCAGTATTGACCTTCAACCAAGGAGAGGTGGGAGCCTTCCAAAAGACAGGAATAATTTCTTTCACAGTACGGTAGTGCGCAGGCACTGCGAAAGAATCAAGGAAAGCAGAATCTGTGTGCAAGCATTTCCCTATCGAAGCTTTACCCGACATGGCCACCAAGGAGTGAATTTTCACCTATGCTGATTGAACATTAACTTCAGTAGAAGAGAATCGGATAGAGTTGCGCGATAGCCAAATAGTGTGAACCGTATGAATGATTACTGCAATAAATAAGTCCGCAACCTAAGAAGAGCACCGAGTAGGAATACAAGAAAGGAGAGAAAGCGCAGATGCACAATCTATCACGCAATTGAGCTTTCCACCTAACCAAGTCCAAAGTTCCATTGCAAACGAGCACCGAAGAAATAAATGATCAGAGGTTTCGACGGTGTTCAAGCAGAAGCAACAAGCCGAAACTATAATACAACCCCGCGTCCGAAGATTCTCATCTGTAGGCATCTTTCTATGCATCCAACGCCAAAAGGTAAAAGAATGAGAAGGAGGAATGCACCCCGTCCAAATTAAGTCCGCCCAAGGTAAAATAAGATGAGGCGGCTTGAGGAAAGCAAACGCATTCTTCGAAGATAATGTACCGTCTGTAGACTGAGACTAAACAAGAGTATCTGGAAGGGGTACACGCGGAATTGTGGGCAATCTGGAAGTTACTGCATTCACCAGAAGAGTCGGTGGCAAATTCCAGCCACCATCAACAATAACTTCTGACAATTTTCCTTTGAAACCAGGATGAAAATACGAATCAATATCAAATAAATCAACAATAGGAATACCCAACCAAATATCATTCCAAATAGAGATATTTTCACCGGTTCCCACAATCCATAGAGTTAGAAATTATTGCACCAATATGAATCTTGATACCTGACCAAGCAGAAGATTTAAAATAATGACCAGCAGGTTTACCATTGGAGAAAAATCTTCGCTTGAGAAGGGCTGCCTATTGAGAATCTGTAGTGAGAAGGTTTCAAGCTAACTTCAATATAAGAGAATCATTAATCAAGCGGGTTGGCTTGAGGTCCAAACCCCCCTCCGCCCACGGACGACTGAGAAAATTCCAAGAAACTGTGCAAACTTTTCGAGTCATCACATCACCACTCCAAATGAAATTTTTTAACCAAGTATCTAACATTTGGAGCAGCCGTCTTCGCCACATATAGACATGGAAAGAATAAACCAACATTCCGTGAATAATAGATTTAACCAGCTAAACACGGCCCATGACTGAAAGAAGAGAACCCTTCCAAGTTGCGAGTTTCGCTTTGATCTTGTCTGAAATCATTTGAAAGTGAGCAACCTTTGGCTTTCCTTGAAAAATAGGGTACCCCAGATAAATAAATGGGTGAGTTCCCACAGTAAACCCCAATAAAGCAGAAATCATCTGGATACGAGTAGCAGTCATAGCACCTGTGTATAAGCGACTTTTGGCATTATTAATAATTTGTCTGGAAACCTCCGAATATCTTTGAAAAATATTTAGAAGCCATCGGATATTACTTTTAGTTCCTGTACAAAAAATCATAACATCGTCAGCATACAAAATATGAGTGGGGAAAGCAACCCCACGACAATAAGTCATAGGGGTGATACGCCCTGCTGCAGTTGCCATGGAAAAAGCTCAACTAAGCACCTCCTCTGCAAGACAGAAAAGGAGAGGAGATAATGGATCCCCTTGCCTAACACCACGAGAACAAGAGAAAAAACCCACATCCATGCCATTCACAAGCACGGAGAGTCGAGCTGATTGCAAAATCAACAAGATCCAAGTCACAAACATTTCATCAAACCCGAACCTTCTAAGGACCTCAAGCAAAAAATTCCAGTCCAATGTGTCGAAGGCCTTAGCAATATCAACCTTTAATGCTATATTACCACCGTACTGCCGCTTATCAAGAATATTAATAGCTTCAGATGCCAAAATCACACATTCAGAAATTTGACGGTCGCAGATGAACCCGCGTTGCTCAATAGATATAATTCGCATAGTTACAATTGCCAACCTGTCTGCAAGAATTTTAGTGATAACTTTCAACTGAAAATTAGCCAGAGCAATAGGACGATAATCCCCCATTACACGAGGACCAGGCACCTTCGGAATGAGCACAATGAGATTGTTATTAATATTATTAGCAAGCACACCAGAAATAAAAAAACTCTTGGACCGATTGAACCACATCAGCACCAACTATGTCCCAATATGTTTGGTAAAAATGAGCACCAAACCCATCAGGCCCCGAGGCTCCATCCCCATTAAGAGCAAACACCGCATCCTTGATCTCCTCACGTTGAGGAATCCTCAACAACATATTGTTCTCATCAACAGACACCAAAGAAGGAATAGTTTTCGCAATCAAATCATTAGGAATACAATTATTAGCCACAGTAAAAAAGGATTGGAAGTAATTAATTACGTGCAGCTCAATGTCAGAAGGTTCAGTAATAACAAGCTCACCATCTTGCAAAAAATTAATAAAATTTGTTGAAGCTCGGATTTTTGCTAAACGGTGAAAATAAGTTGTGTTTCTGTCACCATGAATAAATCTTTGATCTCTAGCTTTCTCTTTCCAAACATCCTCTTGATGATTCAATGCCTTGGTTAGAAGAAGTTGAGCCTCTAGCTCCTGAACATAGTGTTCATCCGAAAAATCCTCAGTGTCAATAATTTGTTGTATACGGTTAACTTCATCCACCGCCAAACGGACCTACCTCTCAACATCCCTAAATACCGTCCTATTCCAATGCTTAAATGTTTGTTTCATGTGCATTAGCTTTTCCTGAAACCGAGCCATACCATGCCCCCTAAATTTTTTTGCCCAGGTTTCCATTACAAGCCTCCGACAATCTTCATGAGAAGTCCAAGTTTTAAAAATTTTGAAAGTGCTCGTACGATTTACAACAGAGAAATCAATCGATAGGAGAAGCAGACGATGATCTGATTGATGTTTCACCAGAGCGGAACAAGAAGTGGTACGCCAAAAGTTAATCCACTTCTCATTACAAATAGCCCTATCAAGACGGAGGGCTACATTTTCCGAGCCGAACCTGCCATTTGTCCAAGTATAGAATGCACCCAAAGTAGGAAGATGATTTAACAAGTTTGCATTAGACCAATTCAAAAAATCCAGACATGATAAAGGTGGTGGAGGTCTACGACCACGCTTCTCATGAGCACCCAACACCGTGTTAAAATCACCAATAAATAACCTAGGACCGTGGAAACATCCTTGAAGATGAGTTAAATCAGCTCAAAGTGCAGGATGCTTCAAATAATATATACTAGCATAAATCGCGGCAATATAAACTGTTGACTGATGACAAGTAATTTCTAAAGCTATGCATTGATCAGACACAAATAAAATAGTTGATGAAACATCATTGCCCCAAAGAGCCCATAGATTTGGTAGCATATTTTCTCTAGCATTTAGACAATATTTCGAAACTCCAATACTATTCCAATACCAAGAAGGAACATGTTCAAAAGAGATCTTCGGCTCCGCAATAAAAATAATTAACGGTTTATGTGACATAAATAAATTTCTCAAGGCAATTTTAGATTCAAAATTACCTATACCTCGGATGTTCCAATAAAGGAGATTCATTGAGAAGGAGGATGTGTACCCTTTGCACGGGTATTGTAGGAAGCTTTTCCTAAAAATTGTTTTTTCATTGTTTGCTGCTGCTTCTTGGATAACACTTGCGTGAAGCCCTCTTCTGCCATCCGTTGGTCATAGTCACGAATGCGAGCCCATAAATCCAAGTCACTTTGCACATTTTTCGAAACCTGAATTTCCTGGGGCTGAACGGAAACATCACGTACAAGAATTGCACTAACTTCAGTAACTTCATCACGTGCTTTGCCTGCTGTTTCAGTCGGTTTGGGTGGCACTTGTGCTGAATGTTCCAATGTCATAACATCAAAGGATGTTTGCTGGTGTAATGTTGTAGAATCACCGCTTGTATTTTCATGGTGTACTTGATCTTCTGCGTCATTGATTTCCTCTAGAACATAAATAGATGTGGAAGGCAGTGTTTCTTGGTGAATGTCAGATTCAACATTTTCAAAAGTGCACGTCAAGTCTGCAGGCTCTTTCTCCATCTGAACATTTGCCTGCGCATCTATTTGAGCAACCGGAATAGAAACATCAGCAGCTTCTTCCTCATGTCTGGTTGCGGCTTCCAGCTCTAATTGTAACGGAATAGCATCCGCTTGCGACGTTGTACAATCAGTTGCCTTATTATTGACCTCCGGAGCCTGAAAAGCTCTTGATGAACCAATACCGTCGGGATTATCCTTGGGCTGCCATTTCTGAACCTGTGGCTTCTGTGATACTATACTCTTTTTCTGTTTGTCAGACACGTGAGTATCCTTAGCCGGTTGTAGCCACCGACAACTAGTGATGTGGTGTCCAATGTTTTGGCAGTGAGTGCAAAACGAAGGCAAACGTTCATATGTAATTTCAATGGTAAAGGAGTAGCCTTCTCTCTCAATCATAACCTTATTGAAAATATGTTTTGACAGGTCCATATCCACCAAAATGCACGCGTAGTGTCCGAAGACGCGATTTTGTGTGGCTGAATCAACAAGCAGTGGGGTTCCAACCGCGCTTGCAATCTCCTTTAAAGTACGGTCCATCCAATATTCCTGGGGCAGCTCATGTAATCTAATCCAAACCTGAGCATGAGTTTGGCGTTGGGTGCGGGCACTAAAATCCTTTGACCATTCAAAAATCCGAAGCAAGCCCGGTTTAAGATTCAAGGTACCCTTGGCCCAAACTGATCGCATATCATCATATGAAGCAAAAGCAAATTCAAAATAGCCCTTTCCTAGAGGTGTCATCTTCCATGGCCCAATATTCGTCCAGAGTTGTTGAAGCTTTGTCAAAACTTCCCTATAACCAAAGGGTTTGTCGCCTTTACTTAGCATGAGTCTGCCTCGGAGGTTACGCTTGCATACCTCAATTCCTCGTGCGTATGTCTCCTGAGAAATCTGAATGCTTAGGGTCTCACCACGAATAATCGGAGATGGCAGTGGTGCTGAATTATCTGTCACAGTCGCAAAAACAAGAGCCTGCGCGAAGGATTTTGTCTTTGGTGGTGGCATATGGTGTGCTGGTTCAACCGCGATGGAGGGGGGTTTCACCGTAGATGCCAATTCAGTTTGCCAATCAAAAGCCATGGCTGGGCTCGTGGCAGTGGTGGTGCAAACCGGCAACAGAGAGGGGAACAATGACTGAAAATATTATGATCAAGAGCAAACCCTCTAAACCACCTTAACTGAGGAACAATAAGTTGAGAAAAATCACCAAGTGCAAATTGGAAAGAAAAAATGGTCAAAAATTATATGAGTTCATACTCGTATGAAAAAGTTAAAATAAATAGAATTAACAAAGTTTAAACCGTGTTAAAATAAGAGAAGTGCTTGTCAATTTGATAAACAAAAATAAGGGAGATTAGTGTTTAGTTAAAAAAATAGAGCGGATGTTTGTGTTATTTAAGCAGACCTTAAGGGAAGTTAATGTAATTTGTACATGATAAAATCATTGAAATAATTGTTATTAAATATTATGAAGTGGTAAGCTAAAAATATGTAGAAATATTTAAAATATTAAATATTTCATTATTGATAAAGATGTCGTTATGAATCACGTGTATTAAATATTTCAGTGTTTTTTATAGTCATATTTCTGAAAGATTTAATAATTAATAATCTACAATAATAAAAAAAAAAAATTTATAATTTGACATGGTGGCCTGACTTCTTTGATTCTCTGTTGTTTTCAAATATGTTGAGATATGAAGGTTTCAAAGTTTCTTGTTTGTCCACACTTTGGTTCTTCAAATTCGAAAGAGCTTTTATGCTTGTTGATTTGTTTAAGGAGTTGTTGGCACTTGGATTTTGATATCGTGCTAACGGTCGATCCATTAACTTCTTTTTTTTTTTTGCAGAGATTCACTTTTCATTTTTTTTAATAACCTGGTTTCACTCCCGTGTACTGGTTCGCTTGTTGATTAGTGAATTTTTGTTACGATAGATTTGGGTCGATCCATTTGGTCTGATTTATTATGTGGCATCCCCGTTTTTTGTTGTACCTAAGTCAAGTCTAATGCCCTCAATATCTTTATCTATTTCTTTTTATTTAATATAATTTTTACTTTGAAAAATAAATAAATAAATAAGAAACATAGGCAAATTATTTTTAGAAAAGAAACAATCTTGACACTGTGTAATTTTTTGAAAAGTAGGTATATGCCTTGTAATAAATATTTTGTAATTTTTTTTAACTCTTTAGATATTTAAAAGTTGAATTATAGGAAAATTTGTTTTAATTGGTGTTAAGATTAAGTTTGTTTGTTCTTTAAAAAAAGATTAAGTTAGTGTGTTTTATCGAGTGAGTTTGTTTTAATTTGTTTTTAAGAGGAGAAAATAATGGGTAAGTTGAAACAAAAGACACAAAAGGATATAATTTTGATGTAGTGTCAAAAAACTAAGAGGGGTAAGATTGTATTTTTGGTAGACATTAATTTCATAATTAGAGAATATAAGATTTTAATTTTTTTTTTTTTAACTTTTTTGATATTTAGAAATTGAATTATAGGAATTTTTTTTATTGAGATTAAGTTTGTTTGTTCTTTGAAAAAAGATTAAGATAGTGTGTTTTATCGAGTAAATTTATTGTAATTTGTTTTTAGGAGAGAAAAAATTGAAGAAAGTTGATGCAAAAAACACAAAAGGATATAATTTTGATGAGTGTCAAAAAATTAAGAAAGGATGTCAAAAAATTAAGAAAGGATAAGATTGTATTTTTGGTAAACATTAAGTTCATATTTAGATAATAGATAGATAATAATAATAATTAACAATATAAGTTACCATTAATTGTATTGATCGACAAAATTATATCAACGTTTAAATATTTAATTGTGTCATTTTTCTCCTAGGGTTTCCACGCTTAGGGTTTCTAGCGCCACCCCTTTTATGGGCTGCTGCCGCACCTTGGGCCGGATCCATCTACGTGAGAAGTTGATCTGCGTCTAATCCATGATCTAGATGCTTCTGGCCAGGCTTTATATACCGCTCCCTCTCTCGGTCTATGATTACCATGCCAAACCCTAGCTGTGTCTGTTACGTTTGACTGTTTTCCGTCTGCGTCTCCCTGTTTTCCGCGTCGTTTCCTTACTGCTACCGTTCCCATGGATCCAGCTAACCTTAACCTTGATGGTCTCACTTTGTCTGACGAGGGTTTAACTCTCAACCTTGCTTCTGAACCTGAAACTGCTGCCATACTCAAACATTGTCTGATAGGTCGTGTCCTTGCTGATCGGGAAATCCAGTTTGCCTATTTCAGCGAGCGTATGTCTCGTGCATGGAAGCCAGGCAAACGGGTTAAAATCACCAAGTCCGTGGCTGACTGTTATCTGTTCCAATTTCACCACGAGGTCGATGTTGCACGTGTCCTGGACGAAGGCCCGTGGCTTTACGACAATTTTCACATTGTAGTTGATCGTATTGCTCCTGGTGCGGTTGCTAATTTTGTTCCACTGAATCACATAGACTTTTGGGTACAGGTTCATGGTTTACCTTTTGGTTTCAATCAACCTAAAGTAGGTCAAGGCATAGGAAGCTTTCTAGGCACTCTCAAATCCTTTGATGACCGTAACTCAATCCACAGCTCCTATATGAGCATTAAGGTCGCAATTGATGTTACTGTTCCCTTGAAAAAGGAATGGCGTGTTCGTGCTGTGAATGGCGAATTTGTTACTATTAATTTTAAATATGAGAAACTTAGTGTTTTTTGTCACATGTGCGGTGTGCTCGGACATACAGACAAAACATGTCCGGAACTGTTTGAATTGGAGGCTGATGACGGTGTTCGTAACTGGGGTGTGTTCTTGAAACCTACTGCTCAACGAATTGGTACGGCTGCCACCAATAGATGGCTCCAGGATCCAATCCCTGCCACCATGCCGCGCAACAATCATCCATCTGCACATGTCCCTGCTGATCGTACAAACAGCTCTGGAGGTACGGTGCCCGTGCCCAATTTTAATGAGAGAATGCTTGCTATGCAGAGTCAAATTTCTGCTATCAAACATGATATGCTGGCTGTTCAGACCGCGTCGCAAGCCAAACACGCTGTTGGTGCTAGTGCATTGTGCCATTTTCAGTTTCTGGCGTCCTCTTCTTCAGCTGCCTCGGCCTCAAACTTAATTATGGGACGCCAGCTGGTCCTTGGTCTTCCTGCTGCCCCTGGCCCGAGCACTATCAATGAAGGTACTTTGGATGAAACTGGCTCGGAACTTAAGAAGCGAAAGCGCATGCTTGCACTTCAGCACGGTGACTGCTTAGCTGATGGGGAAATGGGAAATGATGTAATAGGTGCTTATGTTAGTCAAGGGGGGGATGATGAAATGCTTGTAACTGTTAATCCTTTGTTTGATGTTG
>Ga0228711_1006466_pt1 | contig 17380 bp, 14 predicted proteins | sample MedpolnodulmetaG_2_FD_177996 | JGI IMG/M metagenome (GOLD analysis project Ga0228711, IMG submission 177996) | Root nodule microbial communities from Medicago polymorpha collected in Santa Monica, California, United States - brown nodules | ecosystem: Host-associated > Plants > Roots > Nodule...
CACTTAGGGTGCCACGTCAGCTTAGACCGAGTCAATATCAGTCTTGGGGGCCAAAACTGCTACAATTGCAAAACTTAGGGGGCTGTTTTGTAGTTTTTTTTCTTAGGGGGCCAAAATCGCAACTTTGAGAAAGTTAGGGGGTTAAAACTGCAATTAAGCCTTTAAAATATTGTTAAGCACATTTTTATATTATTTGAATATGACCGAAGTTGAGTAAATTAAGTACAATTGTTTATGCATGATATTATTGTATCATATTCTCTTAAGCATAAACATTATTTATTTGTATAATTGTAATCTCATCTATCGTGGGTACAATTATGCGTATTTTGTTAAATAGATTAACATTATATTGGTAACAGTCACACCCTATCGGTGTGTTGTTATTAATATAATTATTATTATTCAATGTACCTAAAATGTGTATACTTATGTCAATTATAATTAGAATACTCTATCAATGTTTAAATTTTGAGACATAAAAATTGTACATTGTGATGATATAGTTCTTACTTATTATTATTCTTAAAGTCCTTGAATGAGATTGCAATAAGTAAGTTACTTTATTAAAAGACATGTGGAAAATTGTATAAATTTTGCAATCCAATATTACTATATTTTGAATTAAAGTTCTACCTAAATGTGATTTTTTATATATATAAATATTTTGGATTACTACTATCCCTTTGTTATGTGAGTGACGGACATACCCTATCGGTGTGACGTTACTTAACATATCATTTTGTGATAGAGAAATAGTTGAATATTTTATTTAAAATATCTTTCAAACTTTTTAATTCAACTATCATTGTCTATTCTCTATCAAGTGGGAGAATCCTTGCTATGTATTGTGTAACGTGATGGACATACCCTATCAGTATGACATTACTTAACATAATCATCCTTTTGTGGGTAAGAAAAATACCTTATTAGTATCATTCTCCACCAAGTGGAGAAAATATAATTCTTCAACAAGCGAGAAAGATTCTACATGTCAATTAACTATATCTTATAAACAAATATATTTATTTGTTTTATAACTCTAGATTAAAATTATTGTAGAGACTTATATTGAGGATATTCATTATATTCTTTTCTCATAAATTATTATACACTTCCATATCCGTTTATATTATTGTAAACTTATTTTATAATAGTAATATGTCGAAATCTCAAAGTTCTTAACAACTCTATTGAGAAAAATTTATTTATACAACTATTCTAAATAATTATAAATGGTATATTTGTGATATTTAATTTTACCATTTTACTATATTTTGACATATTTTATATTATTGCTATTCTTTAATACTTATGGAAGTTTATAACTATTTTCTCTTATATCCTCAATAATAATAAAGTATAAGTCTCTTGTGTTTCCGCTGCGTGTAACCTGATATTTTCTCAAATGTGTGGAAGTATAACTGTAGCATTTGAGTTTTGAGTGAGTTACTAAAATTGTGAATAGTCTTATATTCTATTTTATAATAATAGAGACTTATTTCACTCATATGATGATAAACATTTTATATAATCATCATACTCTGTCATATAAAGGTTATTATATTTATAAAAATTTTTGGAATTTTAATTGTGAAAAGGAGATCATGTGTTATAAAATTCTTAAATGAAAATTTACATTCTCCTTAATTCTAAATGCAGTATATATGGTTAACTACGAAACTCAATTCTTGATAGTATCTGTCATTGATAAAATATATATTCATGGAGTTTCATATTATCATTAAGTTACCACTTGTGTTAATAATTCTGCTAGACTCATGTGCAAAATATGTGGTTGAGTTCGTGAAACTCTAGTCAAAATTATATAACCACTTTTGTTGATAATCTTGCATTATTAATCAAGTATCCCACTGTTGAATATTATATTATTAAAATATTTCTATATATCAGTGATCACCAAGGAGAATCCCACTTACTTTTGTTTATATATATGTGGGATCAGTGGGAGTGTGTACACAACACTATATATTATGAGCTCAAATGAGAAATCTCACTCTTGTTTATATACATGTGAGATCAAGAAAAATGTGTACACAATATTATTCTCGTCATCGCCATATTCTCTTGTGCACACTATAAAATATGGCATAACTTAAGAGACTTTAAACTTTAGTCTCATTCTATTATATTGAGATATATATTAAAATTCTATCAATCTCAATGAGTATCATAATTAGATGTTTAAGTCAATTTTGTTGGAATATGCACAATAACTTCTTAACATGCAAATATATATTGTGCTTCTGTTTTACCAACATTCCACATTTTATGAGGTCATAAATAGTAAGTACAATGTATAATATCAATACTCCTATCGAGTATGATATTGTGTTCTTGTGGTACTTATAATTTGAGATAATCATAAATGTTCGTTCATTATTGACATTTTAGTGGCCACATTAATCCACATTTTTTTTCTCTTTAAACTAAGTGTCTATGTTAATCCATTTTTGGAGATTCTTGAATTTCCTATTTCTTTATGGATTTTAATAGTCACATTTTTTCTAAAACTTGGATTAATTGAATGTCGTATAACATTTATTGATTTTGACTAAATGTAATTACTCTCTCTTTATAGGCTATCCCTATAAGTAATTACTATTCTTATACCTATGTGGATATATGACTTTTATGGAATTGAAAACTCATTGGCAGAACCACTAACCACAGACTTATATAAATGAGTATTGTAACTCATAATGATTTGATTAAGCCTATGATATTTTAGGTTAGTGGGAGTGTGTTATAGCATTTTTAAAATGTATGGGTCATTCATTAATGCCACATTCTTTTAATTCAAATGTGTCACTATAAATTCATCATTTGTTAGAAAAGTGAGTCTTTGATCTGTATGATTTGTTTTCCCCATCGGATTCAATTTCTGCAGCATTAAAGCTTACTTCTCTTTTGAATGATTACTGCTTTGACCATATATATAATTTTAAAATTTAAATTCTCTATGACAAGTGAATTTTTTATTCTTTTAGTAATTGAGTATTGTCACCCAAGTGGGAGATTGTTGGATTAATTATTTAATTAATCAATTATGGATTGACAATAATCAATTATTATAAGTTAACCTTATAATATAAATTATGGTCTATTGTGTTAAGCACTAATTAGTTGATGAATTTGAGTGATTGTGTTATTGTTACTAAATGGACCATGATGGGTTGAACCATTTAGATAAGCCCAATGAGAGGTCCCTTCCCTCAGCTGTTTAGCTATTTAAACGTCATCCCATCAGACAGTTAATTATTCAAAACATTCTGGTGCTAAACGGAATGAGGGTAGTCATCCTCTCATCTTTCTGACAGCTATCCTTCATGAATCCTAAATCTTAAAGGTACACAATCTCTTATTCCTTCTTTGTTGCCTTGATATACTATAATTTGTATCTAATGATCCATGACTAAATCCTTAAACTTTTTTTCCCTCTTTTTAGGGAAGAATCTTATTGCATTTCATTAACTAATAAGTCATTGATATGTGACGGTTCATCGATAAATATTTGAAAACTACTTTTTAAAATATGATGAGCCCAAAAATTCATGTGTTTATTCATACACGATGAGCTCAGATGAATATCATGATGAACCCAGATGAAGATCATCAAGAACACAACAAAATTCTGAAATTCATCCTTGATCAGAATGTTTACCCAGAATTTCAAGTAAAAGCTTGTGGGGCCCAGGACACATGACATAACATCATTGGAAACCCTACAACGGCTATATGAGCCCAAAAACTCTATAAATAAAGATCAAAGGCTCAACATTACTTGCATCGTTGCAAAGCATACAAGAAAACATTTAAAATGTGTTTGAAGCTCTTGCAATTTGAATTGATCATCACTGAAGACTTTTTTTATCTTCTTTGTAGTGTAAATCAATTCTTTCTGCTGTCTCTTTTAAAGATAACTTCTCCCATTCCTCTTTGTTTGTTTTCAAACATCCAAACTCCATACAAAGTGTAAACAAAGTCTCTTCTAGCTTTAGGGGTACTAAAGTGTTAGTTTGAGCAAATGTTGTAAACGTCTAAGTGGTTAACTTAGCAACAAGGTGCAAGCCTGCTGAGACTTTGAGAATAAAGAGTTGTAATTGTTCAGGTGAACAAAGATTGTAAGGTGCAGGATTTGAGAGGTTATCTCAAGTATCATAGTGGAAACTCTCACAAGATTGTGAGGAGTGGGCTAGCCCACATTGGGTGAACCACTATAAATCTCTGCGTGTTCTTTCTCTCTTCTCTATACTCTTTAATTACAGTGTACACAACACACACTTGCACATTTACCTTATGAAGCAGTTTTTGCGTATGAACTTCAGAACGCTCTGAAGTTAGAATACTAACTTAACTATTCCAAGTAAACAACTTGAGAGTCACTTTTAAGTTTCAGGATAATTTTTAAAGGGTCACAATTCAAACCCCCCTTCCTTGTGACTATTTAATCTACTTCATTATCACCGTTCTAACGTCCGACTTCTCTAAAGGCAGTAAATATCAAAATGATATAAATACACTTAAGGAGATTCTTAATTTTGAAGGGACATCATTAATATTCCTCTAAAGAGATTGTGATCTTAAAATTACTCTTTATCCTGAAGGGCCATAAATTATCGAAAGGAATATGATTTTAAGATCATTCTTCATTCGAAAGGGATGTTATACTTTAAAAGAGATTATGGTTTTAAGTACATTCTTAATTTCTAAGGGACAAAAAAGAAAGGTGAGGGGTTGGGCTGAAATACATCGAGCAGAAAAAGGGAGAATAGAGAAAGAGTTTTTGATGACTAAATAGAATTCTTTGGCGTGTCTATCGAAAAGAGTGAAGTTCACTATTTATATAGAGATTCATAACTGAATTTAACCAAAGTTGTGGGAGCAAATTGATCAATTCAATAACTCTCGTGGATAAGATCAATTAGAAACTAACTAAAAAATTAGAGGAGACAAACTAATTGAATATAAATGGAGGAAATATATGAAACTCACTTGAATTCTTAATTTTGTTAAAAATAATATGTGCTAAAATTATGGGAATAGATATGCATCTAACAAGTAATTACTATTATTATTTTTTTATCATTATCGGATACTAAAAAATAAATATCACAATATACAAATTTGTGTGTTCTATTTTACGTGGAACCTCCACATTCTATTTTTTCAATTCACATAACACGTTCTCAAAGTCTCATAACTTAGTGTTTAGTCTTCTAATCTTCCAATTTTCTTTCAATTTTTTCACATCAATGTTCCTACGCCATAAATTTATTTGTCAAATGTGACTTTTTTGACGGTATATGGTCCTTGGTATATTCTTGGTTAGGCTTTGTGATGATGACTCATGGAAGTATTTTCGACCATCTTAAGTTCTCTGGTGGTTTAGGTGGCATTTTAAAGCAAACTCGGTTGGCTTTGCATATTATTTGTCTTTCTATTATGTGCGTGCTTTGGAAAGAAAGAAATGTTCACGTTTTTAAGCATAAGGAGGATCATTTTCAATCTTTAAGGGACAAAATTAAGCTCTAATTTTTTTGGTGGTTGAAATCAAAATATCTTACATTCAATTTTGATTATCATTATTGGATGCTTAATCCTCTTTGCTTGAACGTTGTTACTTAATTTGATTCCTTCTTGTTTTTTCTTGTCATTTTTGGACTTTGTAATGCAACTTTGTAGCTTTCTTCTGGTCCATTCTGGCACAAATTGTGCTCGAAGGGCTTCTTCAGTTAAGTAATATATCTCAATTTTGGTTTTTTTTTCTTTCTAAATACTGGATGTTTTGATTCTCACAAAAAGTTTTATTTTGTTTTTGATTCGTAATGACCAATTTATATTTATGTTAATGTCAAATTTATGACTCTTTTATGTTTAAAATATGTTCATATTTTGTCCATTTATTTTGTTCAACCTCTGGAAGTCCATATTGTGTTCAAGAAATGTAAAGAATGTGTCAAAATTATATTCATTAGGACGAAAAACAAATCAAAAAATTTGGCGAGGATAAAAACATCCCGTTTTATTTTTTATGGACTAAAATCATAAGTTAGTATATTTTTATGGACGAAAAACTTTTTTAACCTTATATAGTTTGTCGCGATATATTTTATCCATTTTGATAAGAACTTTAAAAAGAAAACTGAAATTTAGATTTGACTTTTTATTTTAGTGATAAGTAGGTTTGACATATTTGCTAAAGAAAAAAGTTTTGACATAGTCATACATCATATCACGTTTAATTATTAATTTAGTTTTTAAATCATATCATATCACGTTTACTTGGTCATAAGTTTATTTCTTATACTCTTTTGGCTTCCAATATTTCATCTTAATTATTCTTTAACTATTTGGGTTTAATCATACACATAAGGTTATTATGCAAACTATAGTCATTCTTCTCTCTGGATTTTTTGTGATTCTTAGTTATGTGGCTATAATTGATGCTACAATATTGTTAACCAAAATTCAAATTAGTAACTCCCTCAATCATAGTAGTTTCCCACAAGGTTTTAGTTTTGGAACAGCTTCATCAGCTTACCAGGTACTACTCCAAATATTTCAATATATTGTGTGCTCAAAGATGCTACTTACTCCAAATATTTCAATATATTGTGTGCTCAAAGATGCTACTGTGGAAAGAATATTTGATCGAATTAGCAACAAAAATACATAAAAAAATCATTTTCAATATTTTTGTTTTTAACTTCTGACGATAATTCAATAAATAACTTTTAGTATGAAGGTGGAGCAAACGTTGATGGCAGAGAACCAAGTATATGGAATACTTCCACACATAATTATCCAGGTCTTTTTCTTGAAATCTATTGTTTATATTAGTTTTAAAAATAGTTGGTTAATTTTTTTTTTTTTAAATGCATAAAATTAACTTGTTAACTTAAAATCATTTTTTCAACGCCATTAAAAGATGGTCCGAGGTAAATTTCATTGCAAGTTTTGTTAACATATTTATTTTTCGGAATCTACCCATCTCCAAATCAATCAATTCAGATGCCTTACATCACTATTGTTAGAACAGAAACTGTGTTTCTTATGCGCAAAATAGTGCTTATTGAAATAAGCAGTTTTTAGCAAGATGAGAAATAGCAAAAATAGAACTGAAAAATGAAAGAGAGATTGCTATGAATTGTGTAATCTCATTAAGACTTGAAGTTGCACAATACAAAGCCTTTTATAGGCACAATAGCACTTGCTTGTAGAACAAGCTATCTAACTAACTAACAAACTTAACTAGACTAACTTGTAACAAACTTTTATACCCCAACGGGCATATTATATCTCAACAGTTATGTATTAATATTCTAATAACTATAAAATTATATAAGAAGTCTAACATATCGCATTGGACTTCAAAAAATTTCAAGCCAATGCTGTAATTATGAAGTTATTATAAGAGATTATTTTTTTATATCTATATGTTTAGACTCTGTAAAATGCAATTCTTCAAGTTTTTAGACCTCTAGACTGGTAACATAGTATAAAAATGTAAGGAAAAAGCACAAAATTTAAACTTAGTCCAAATGATTTTTTTATAAGCATATATTCCATATGGTTAAAACACTCTCGCATTATGTTGTTGATACAGAAAAGATAACAGACAGAAGTAATGGATTAGAGAAAGATAAAGAGACTATTTTTCTTGATATTGTTTGTTGCTTCAAAGGATATGAATTGACGGAGGTCCAAAATATACCTTGTGCACTTCATAGTTACAATGTGAAAGATCAAATGGAAGTTCCAATCGATGAATCTCTTGCAATACAAGACTTGATCGAGAAAATGGCTAAAGAACTTGTTCATATTTATGTCTTAATGGAAAATATGGTAAGACTATTATTTGCTTATATGAGATTTTAACTCTTTCTTGAGATTACAAAGTTAATCTCTTACTGCGATATACAACACGTCATTGATCAGTGTTTGTTGTATTTACAGGGAAGTAGTAGTTTAAGAGTGTTGGAATGGAAGACATATCCTTCACAAGAGTTGCCATCAAACTTTGATATAAAGCAACTTCACATATGCAAGTTAGTAAACATGGACTTCATGTCACCCATGATGGATGAGTTGCTAATAAGAAGTGTAAGTTCTTTTCCCCTGGTCTTGTATGTTCAAGATTATTCATCGAAAATTGTTTATTTTTCTTTTAAAAATAAAAAAATCTCTCGAGATTAAATGCTTAAGAATCATAGATGCTAATGGAAGTAGCTAGCTCAGGATTCATTCACTTATTTAATAAGACAATCTGTCTGTCATACAAATTACTTGAGTTGCAAGAGGTTTTCAGAAATAATTTGCGTCGAAGAATTTTAATCAATCTTTTATATTTAAGAGTTTGTTTTGAAAAGTTGTAACAAACGGATGAAATACTCTTAAAAGTGATTATTTTTTAAAAAAAAAAGATTTTTTTCTTTCAAATTTTTTGGTGTTAATCTTCCCGTATTTGAGAAAAGGCCTTGGTAATATAGAGTTTGGCTGAAATGTAAACAAAGTCTAACAAATAAAATGTTCCATTTGAAATACAAACTCAAGTTTTCCGAATCAATTTGTTCGTAACTAGTTGAATTACTCTTCTAAATTACATATATCACTAAATTCGGGTTACATTGCAGACTTCACAGAGTGATGTGAAATGGTTGTTTTTGAAACCAATTACTGCCAACATGTGGAGACTAGTAGGCCTTGTGTCAAGTGTAGTTGGCCTATTATGTTATGCTCAGAGCCCTTCTTTCAATCGTTTAATTGGAAAATGGAACACTCTCAAATTCTTTCTGTATGGGGTGTTTTCCTTGGCTATCTTTACTACCATGTTGTTTGTAAAGCAGTTCTCACCATCCACACGATATGCTCATATAAAAACTTACACGAGCTTTGCGGTTTTGATGATCATCTCAGTATACTCATTCTATTACGACAAAGCCTTGAATGGGAAACCTGAAATATTGAGTATAGGTTCAAATGCTGCATTTGCTTTGATGTCCTTAAGCTTGTCCAAACTGATCAGATTTGGATTTGAAATAGGCATATTTGCTTATTTCCTAGGTTGCCTAGTGGTTCAACTGTGGACCATCAATTGGATGTTGATTTCGGTTGCTATAATCTTTGGTTGTCCGCTCTTTGTTATACATTCGTCTTCGCATTCCCAAGAAGAGGTTGACAAAGATCAAATTATTGACGAATCTTCAGGTTCTGATCCAGAGATTGGTAATGCAGGTCAGCCAGATGTCGGCAATGGAAGTGAAGATATTATTAAGTCATATCCCGATTCCCCACAAGAGGTATCAAGCGAAGGTCAAGTTATTCACTGTTCTTCAGATTCCATAACATAGGTAGCTAGCAGTGGAGGTAACCAACATGTAGACATTATACTTGAAGCAAATTCAATAAGTGTTATAGCATTGTAGGGGATTCTTTAGTCCATATATAATACACCCAGTTTTAGTGTGTTCGGATTTCAAGGAGAAAGATATCAAATCGAAAATCATATAGAATATGCTTGATGGTGTCTAAATAACATTTTTGATGAACATAAAGTAGCAGGAATGTGTACAAGTGATCGTCATCCTAAAACAAACAGTAGCAAGAAAGCTACAATATCATATAGAACTATAATTTAATAAAAAAAGAATTATCAATAGATTTAAAGAGATGGAAGAGATAACACCAGAGATTGTTAACAATGTTCAGATAAATTTTCTCCAACATCTCTGGGAAATAATTGAGAGTTTTGCCACATGTAGAGCACCTTCATTGATTCTCTTTTAAGAATCACTATGAATCCCTCTATCCATAATCTCATCGTTTCTTGCTTTTCTTTTATCTAATTCCTAGAACTCAAGGTATGAAAATTCAAAATGATGAATTTTCCTGCTTAGCACGGGTTTGTTGCTAGTTTAGTTGAAAGATAAAGAAAAACAAAGGCACAATGCTGCTATGCTCCCTTAGTCGTGAATTTTGTATGTAACACTTGAAAAAATTCCTTAGGAGCCAGAAATAAATTGACAACTCCATATGAACATATGGATCAATGAACCAAACTACGCTACAATGCAACAACACATCTCTAACTTGCTTCACTAAAAAATGTCAACCCCCTCCATAAAAACCTCTGTGCTTTGAAACTCAAGAGGCATACATAACGAAGGAGCAGAAGACAGAAGGTTAATGCAGCAATATTCAACATCCAATTGATTGTGAACATTTGCATTGTAAAGCCAATTGGGAACATAGGGAACATATCCATATCATACTCAAACTTACATAGTTTGTGCAAGCTTAATGACATCAAAGCAAACAAAGCCTTTGAAAGAGCACTCAGTAGGTAAGGTTTTCCGTTCGCATATTGGTCGTATAAGTATGAGGCAATTGAGATGCTCATCAAAACCATTAAGCTTGTGAAAGTGATGAGTTGAGCATACCATGTTGAATGTCGTGACGACTTTGTAAAACATATGGTGGTTAAGAAGACAACGTATAACAACAGTAGATAGACAACCACGAAAGGTTCCCAAATTTTAATTAATGGTTCGAAACAAGGACTGAGAGCATAACATAAAGTGCCAAATTCACATGACATAGAACCAACTACTCTCCATGTCGTCTCGGCTTGAAACACCCTAAGTGATATCGACATCATAACTTGAACAACTTTGTGAACAGTTTGAGAAACATGAGAGACACCCTGTGAATGAATAACAGAGAGCAGACAACCGTAGATTATGGCGACAAAAATCAACATCCAGTTGATGGTTAACAGTTGAACTGTAAAGCAACCTAAGAAATATGAGAACACACCAATCTCAGACTTAAACTTAAACAGTTTGTGCAAGCTTAACGACACCAAAGCAAACGCAGCGTTTGAAACTACACTCCATATGTCAGGTTTTCCATCCACAGCTCTGTCGTAGAAGAATGAGTACACTGAGATGATCATCACAACCGCAAAGATTGTGCAAGTTTTTTTGAGTTGACCAATCCCTTTGGAAAGTGATAACTGCTTTGCAAACAATATGGTGGTTAATATGGCTATGGACAACACTATATAGAGAAAGACCTTGAAAGGTTCCCACCTTCCTATTAATCGGTCGAAAGAAGGGCTCAGAGTATAACATAACAAGCCAGCTAAACTTGACATAAGGCCAACTACTCTCCATGTGGTCTCTGTCTTTACATATAGAAAGTGAACACTCTGAGAAGTTTGAGAATCTTCCGGAACTACATTCAACATCTGCATGGTAACACGAACTGGTTATTTTAATCAGGTTTATAACTTCAAAAAGATTGAAATAATTGTGTTTAAGTAGAAGATGCATTTAGGTTTATAATTTTTCTATTGTTTTTCTTTTCTTACTGCATTGTGTAAAGCAACACGATCAAAGTTCATTGAGACCTGTTCCACGATATTGTTGATAATCTTGAATTCATCAAACCTACCCCTGATAAACCAGAGAGCTTATGTTAAACCAAATGCAGTTATTTGCACGCCTTCATACTTATCTTATTACAATTCAACATTCAAACTATATGACATCATGTTCTTCTAATGTAACAAAAATAATAGTAATAATTCCAACAATAATATTTGTACACATCATGTTATTCTAAACTCATTCAACACCTTATTCTATATCTATTGATCTCTTCATATCATGTCATCAATCTATCACATGATTCACTATTATATTTTCTCTATCAAGGTGTATACACCCAAACATTTTCCTAATACTTCATAGGATTACCTTTGTTCTTTTGTAAAACAAAGGGTGAAATAGTCTGTTTAGTCTACAGAAAATAATACGAAACCTACGAAAGAATATCAACTCTAGACATATTACAAACTACCAAAACTTTAAACGCTCAACAATCCCTAACGCTCAAAACATAGGGTAATAATGTTAGTGAGGAAGGGTACATACCCGTGTTTGAAATTCCACGCGGACAAGTTAGCTACATGAGATAGAGCGTTCCTCCATTTAAACAATTTATTCTTGTCTTCCTTCAAAGTATACTCATGCTTTGCGAATGCTTCACTATATGGTTCAGTTTGATTTTGCACATCAGAAGGACTAATATCAACATAAACCGGAAGAATAAGTCTACATTGTTTAAGGTTGCTGTTCTGCTGAAAGTTGTCAACGATATAGGTAAGTACATCCAAGCAAAAGGATGAAAAAACATAGTTCTCAGAGAACACGATAATGGCAACCCTCGACTCTTGGATGACCTTGACGAGTTCCAATGTGATTTCGTTCCCTTTGGAAATCTCATCGTCTGCAACGAAGGTGCAGATTCTGCCTGCAGTCAGTGCTGCGCAAAGATTGCTGGCAAAACCGGTACTAGTATCCTGACCTCGAAAGCTTATGAACACATCGTAGGAGAAGGAAGTGGAGGAGGATCATTGATTAGCCATGATAGTTGCAATGAATCCTTATTTTTCTTCATTCATTTTATGGTTGGGAAATCGCTAGTCAATAATTGTGTCAAGGCAGCAACAGGTAGGTATTTTAACTTACAGAAGTGAAAGAAGGGCGGAATGAATACAACAAGCGTCAGGAATTTTAGAAATGATGGTTAGACCTAACACAACTCTACAAAACCGGTTTATAAGGTGAGGATTGCCCCCACTTATAAACATATTGTCATACCATCTTTAACAAGTGTCGAGAGAAAGAACTGCAACTTATCCCTACTCAAAAGACTTAACCTCTGTTTGGATGTGCAGTGGAGGCATGATTTTTGCATCCCTAGGCAAAATTCAGCGTGATATTGTGAAGCTAGTATTTAGGACGCACGTCTACTCTCTTACCAACGTAGAAACAAACATGCCATTAGTAAAAAAATATAAACAAAGACTAATAGTCGCATTATTTTATTTTTGACAGACATATAGACATAGTTGCATTTGAATATTGATTGATGGTCCGGCCGTAGAGTTTATCACATGGAATCGGAGTCTTTCGAGATGGAAATGAACATATTAGTTATAATAACCACGAGATCAGTAATTGAAAAAATTGAATAGCCTGCTGTGAAGTTAGTGATAATATTGGGATACTTAAAAGTTTAACCTTAATTTTGTCCGTATAATAGCTAGCTAGAAAGGAAAAAGAAAAAGGAACAAAGAAACAATTTATTCCCACTCAAAAGTTTAATGTATTGTTTATTGTAGAAAGGAAGACCAGCAACCTTTGTTTAAACGGTTAATTTCTTCTTGATGGACGAATTTATATATAGGGTGCAGTTGATTTATTTTGGTTTCTTAAGTTTAAAGTCTCTTTTAGAAATTGTGGAAAGTTTAGAAGAGCATCAACATTTAAAGAAAGAACAGTGATCAGAGATACGCATGCGCTTAAATCGATATTTTCATTTTTGTTGTTCTTCGTAACTTTTTTTAGGAGACCAAAATGAAATATATTATCAAAACAAAATGTTCTTCCTAGCACAAGGTGTATCAGGTGTCATACCCCAATTTTTGACCGAAGATACCACTGACACATGTCGTTTAACCCTGATCAGTCTCTGAATTTTCAGTAAAAAATTCGGCAGAGAGGTATTTTAAAACACTACAAGAAATGTTGCATTTTACCAGGGGCAGAAGCCCTGGCAAAATGCAGAAATCCTTGGCAAATGGACGTTTGCCATGAGTTTTGCCAGGAGCAGAATACCCAGCAAATCCGTTCATCGCAAATGACACTGCCAGGGCTTTAGCTCCTGGCAAATGCACTCCTGGCACATGCCCTGTCTCAACCCCTGGCAAATTGTGTCTGCATAAATACAGACTTTTGCAGGCTTTTGCAGACTATGTCAGCATCACATCAGTCTTTTTCAAAACATGTCAGGGACTTTGCGAGGGGTTAACCCCTGGCAAAATGTGTTTGTTTATTTTTTAAAAAAACGTTTTTTATTCGTTAAAAAAATAAAAATATTAAAATTTAATAATTAAAATAATTTTAAAAAAGAATTTAAATTTTATTTTCGAAAATTAATTAAATTTAATTATTAAAATATTTAAAATAAACGTTTTTAAATTGTTTTTTTTATTTCTTTTTTTAAAAATTGTTTTAATAATAAAAATTATTTAAAAACGTTTTTAAAATGTTATTTTAATTTAATTGGTTTAGAAAAAGAAGTTAACAATGCAAATTAAAGTAATAGCACACATAAAATAATAGGTCTACCAGCATTGAAATTAAAATTGTACGAAATATTACATCCATAAGTATCAAATAGGTAGAAATTGTACCGGGAAGTATAAGAAACTTCCCCAAATTTGTAAGTAATCGAAACCTTACAAAATTTTTGTTACATTGCAGGGTTTGCAAGCTGATGATGGGGAAGTTTCTCAGACTTCAAATTGGGATTTTAGGACATTGCTGACTTCAAAAAGGTTTTTTAATGCCAACATAATGTGGAGACTAGTTGGAATTGTGTCAAGTGTAGTAGGCCTATTATGTTATGGTCAGAGCTCTTCTTTCAATCGTTTAATTCGAAAATGGAACACTCTCAAGTTCTTTCTGTATGGGGTGTTTTCCTTGGCTATCTTTATTACCATGTTGTTTGTGAAGCCGTTCTCACCATCCATACGATTTGCAGTTTTGATGATCATCTCAGTGTACTCATTCTTTTACGACAAAGCTGTGAACGGGAACCTGAAATATTAAGTATAGTTTCGAATACTGCATTTGCTTTGATGTCCTTAAGCTTGTCTAAACTGATCAGGTTTGGATTTGAAATTGGCATATTTGCTTATTTCCTAGGTTGCCTAGTGGTTCAACTATGGACCATCAATTGGATGCTTATTTCAGTTGCTATAATCTTTGGTTGTCCGCTCTTTGTTATGCATTCGTCTTTGCATTACCAAGAAGAGGTCGACAGGGATCAAATTATTGATGAATCTTCAGGTTCTGATCCAGAGGTTGGTAATGCAGGTCAACCAGATGTTGGCAATGAAAGTCAAGTTATTATTGATTCATATCCAGATTACCAACAAGAGGTATCTAGCAAAGGTCAAGTTATTCCCTGTTCAGTCACCATACCAGAGGTTGCTAGTTGTGGAAGTGATCAAGGTGTAGTAGACATTATACTTGAAGCAAATTCAATAAGTCTTTTAGCATTGTAGGGGATATTAATCTATATTTATGGACAAAGAAAATATAAGCACTTATATTTGGACACAATTTTAACAACGTATAATTGGCACAGTATAAAATACAAATGGTGAACACCTCGAACGGTGACTGTTGAATAACTTTAACAGTGTTAGAAAAGCTATGTTCGGACACTACTACTACGATTTAGTGCCGAATCTTACAAACTTGACTTACAACTTGTGCCAAATCTGGTCTAGTGCCGACCATAACATACAATATTAAACAACCAACAACACTGATATAAGGAACCTTTGAAATATACTCAGCTTCTGGATCTGTCTTGAAACAGTGATCCAATCAGAGCTTAAAGTGATTCATTAATGGAGTACTCATAGTCTTCGAATTGCTCATGTCAAATTTTTCCAACACCTTTTCAACATAGCTTTTCTGAGAGAGCCATAACTTTCTAGCACTCCTATCCATGTGAATTTCCATACGAATAATCCTTTTAGCAGCACCTAAGTCTTTCATCTCAAAATCCTTTTTCCAACACAATTTTCAGTTCATTTACATCATGTAAATGATTAACAACAATCAACATATCATCCATAGCATACTTTAACATATACAAATTGAATTCTGATTCAAACCCACAGTTCATCAACTAAACCTTTCTTTCCCATCTAGCATACAAAATTTACGCTTCATTTCTATTTAGATAGGATCGAATTTCAAAACCCAAAGCTTTGTTCTCCATCACATTACATGGCTATCTTGGAAAACTTCCTTAGGAGCCAAATATAAATTGGCAACTCCATACTTCTACATTTCCTTTTTACTTGTAGTATTAAAGTTATTTGCATGTACCAATTAGATAGAACAAATTTGTTTCTTTTAATAGAATTATTGCCCTTTTTATAACACTCAACCTAAATAATTTAGATATCATTTCACATATTTCTATCTACACAATAAATATTCAAGTGTTAATAAGAAAATTAAAATAACAACTAATTTTGCATTGAATTTTAAAAATAACAAGTAAATAAGAACAAAATATTTTAAAAGCGATAAATAAAAAGAAACTGCGGGAGTATTATTGATCATATTGATAAAAAAAAAAAATATGCTACAATGTTACAACACTTCTCAAACTTGATTCAGGGAGAAATGGCAATGACATGTTGACCACCACTGCCAGCAGCTAGTTCGGAATTTGATCTTTGACCTCTACTCGGTTGGGATTGGGAATGCATAACAAAGAGAAGACCACCGTAGATTATGGCTACAAAAATCAACATCCAGTTGATTGTTAACAGTTGAACTGTAAAGCAACATAAGAAATAAGAGAATATACCCATCTCAGACTTCAACTTAAACAGTCTGTGCAAGCTTAATGACACCAAAGCAAACGCAGCGTTTGAAACTACACTAAGTATGTCAGGTTTTCCATTCACAGCTCTGTCGTAGACGAATGAGTACACTGAGATGATCATCAAAACCGCAAAGATTGCGCAAGTTTTTATGAGTTGAGCATGCTTTGTGGAAAGTGATGACTGCTTTGCAAACAGTACGGTGGTAAAGATGAATAAAGATGACACTACATAGAGAAAGACCTTGAAAGGGTTCCACTTTCCAATTAATCGATTGAAAGAAGGGCTCAGAGCATAACATAACAAGCCAACTACACTTGACATGAGGCCAACTACTCTCCAAGCCATCTGCACGGTAACAAGAACCGGTAATTTCAGTCAGGTTTATAATTTAAAAATGATTTTAAGTATTTGTGTTTGTGCAGAAGATGCTTTCAAATGGTTGCATTGCATGGAATGAGAAGAAAAAAATGTGCCCTAAGATTCAAAACATTTCTATGGTTTTTCATTTCAGAACTTAAGGAACCTACATTGTGTAAAGGAACACGATCAACCCTCCTGGAGACTTGTTCGACAATATTGTTGATAGCCTCTGATTGATCCCTGCTAAACCAGAGAGGTTAGGTGAAACTAAACGCAGTAATTTCTCCGCTTTCATACTTATCACAATTCAAAGGCCGAACTATCTGGCATGCAGTTGAATGTGGAAAGAAAGCATTCTCTTCAAATTTAAACAATAATAATTAATAGTAATAGTAATTCATAGGATTGACAGTTTCTTAATAAAGAGTAAACAGGGCCTTGGACCCGAGGTTTTGAGTTTGAGTTATGTTAGTTTCTTTGGAAGGAGGTAAATGTAAATCATTTTGTAAG
>Ga0228711_1006468_pt1 | contig 17378 bp, 14 predicted proteins | sample MedpolnodulmetaG_2_FD_177996 | JGI IMG/M metagenome (GOLD analysis project Ga0228711, IMG submission 177996) | Root nodule microbial communities from Medicago polymorpha collected in Santa Monica, California, United States - brown nodules | ecosystem: Host-associated > Plants > Roots > Nodule...
CTAAACCATAAAAATACGAAACTTAGAAAGTCTATGGTTGTTCACTTGTTCTAGTTTGTTGACCAGACCGTAATTGCGTTAGAGTAGATCTAACGAAAATATATTTTCTTGGCATTAATTTGTTCGTCCAACCAACGTTTAACCCATATATATTGAAGTTAACGTTTCACACTCAAATTATTTCAATAAAAAAAAAAACGTTTCACACTCAAAATATTTCAACCCTCTAAATCCCTTACACAATTTTTCTATGATATTGTCTGCTTTGAGTTTGATATGAGCTATCACGATTCTATCATTATAACCAGCAAACATATATAATTTTTTTGTTGTATTGAGAAATTCAAAAACTATAGCTTTTATTTGATTTTACTTTTTTGTTTGAACTGTCCAATATTTTATGTTAATAAAAGTTCACTACTTTCGTTCTAAACATTATAAATATCAGCAAAATTGTTAATATGATATCATATTTTTTTTGGTGTAAACGCGTACAAGTTTGAAGACTAATTTTGAGTCTTGTGAGACTCAAATGAGCGGTAAACTATCCTATAAAGTTGTAACGTTGATGCATACCCAAGACTGTATTCAAACTCAAAATCTTGATTAAATTAGAAGAAATTGTGTCATCTCATCTAAATGTTTTTGGGTTAATATGACCTCATATGTGAATATTGAGTGAAAAATTACTTGTTAGATTTATTTTAATAAGCGTTTAAAAAGATCAAGAACTAATAAAATAAAATAATCGCATACATCTAAAGGCTAGTAACTAATCCTCTCACGTGAGACATTTTTTTTAACAAACTAGATAAATCCCTGTATTGACTATCTAACAATTTCCCATAATACCTTTGTATGAGAAGCTGGAATAGCTCAGTTGGTTAGAGCGTGTGGCTGTTAACCACAAGGTCGGAGGTTCAACCCCTCCTTCTAGCGTTTTTTTATATCCTAACCTGCTTGGGCTAATAATCAATTAATTTATTACTTCATCTCCAAATTAGACCAGATTCGATTTATGCTCAGATGATTGATACTAACATAACAAGAACAAAAAAACTTATGTGCTTAATCCCAACATGGCAATGGAATTAAAATGTTTGTTTGCAAACAAAATATAATGTATTCCCGTAGACATCAGTAATATAATTCTGCAGAGATAAAATCCGATTGTGAATGAAGACGTATCAAATCTCCCAAACTATAATAGCTGAATCTAGTTTCTAATGTGGCCGCAATTTGATAAGGACTATATATTCACACAACTTAAATCTGCACAGTTCTCTAGGAAAAGCTTGCAGGACAATACTTTTGTGGAAGGGAAATGAAGACAAAACGAGCATGGTTGACTGCTGCTATTTCTTTAAAAGAATCTGAAGAAATGTTTTGTTCCTGAGATTTTCATTGGTGTTGTTACAACAGCTACCTTCAAAATATATCCAGTCAAATTATGCATGAAGGAAACAACAGCTGGAAATGTATAAATGCAGCTGAACACAATTCATAAGTTACACAGAATACTTGGAAGTTCGAAATTAATAATTGCTTAAATTTCTTCCACCAACTAGTTTTCAATTAGGATATTATCAATCGTTTATAAATCATACACAGTGACAATGGATTTCTAATCTTCAGATACCCAACCAATCAATCATTCGAAGAAAAAAGGGACAAAATAACCATGAAACCGACAATTGATATCAATCTCGTAAACTTTCTTCATCACATTCAACTTAATTGAAGGAACATGTGACAGTGTAACTTAGCATATTGTCCGTATATAAGTCCCTCTAAGGCTTGAGCAAAAGTGAGAAACCAAACTTGGGACTATTTTCCAATGCCTTTGTTTCGAAGGCACCAGAGATTGTCAAGAATGACCTATGTGTAAGATCATGTTGCAATACGGCCTCAAGATTGCCATGGTTGTTCAGCTTTGCCTTCACAGTTGTTTGAGGATCAACCACACAAGAACATCCAACTGTCAATGTGTTCTCATTTGTAGAGAACTTTCTGCTTATTTCTCCCACAACAGCTCCCCCATTCAACTTTTCTAGGTCTCGCAAGTATGCTACCTTCATGGAGTCTCCCTTGTCAGCTCTGCAAAAATGAAAAGCAACTAAAACATAAATTTACAATATTGACATTGTACGATAATTAAGGCCCCATAAATTTGCAGGGCTTGGTGTATCTTAATGCAACCAACACAAGTAACAGCTATTGGATAAGTCCTTCAAAGTCGGAGATGTGTTAAAATCACTTATGCAAATACATCAAAATTGCTAGAGAAAGAACATCCCATCCCCGTAAAAAAATAAAGTTAATAACTATTGTATCTATAGATATTTAACTTTGTATAGATTCTGTGTAATTTATCATCCAAATAATCCAAGTCAAAATCACCACTGAAGAGCCCTCGCACACTGTGCTTTCAGTCCCTACTGTCTCCTACAATGTGCTTTATATGCCTCCTTCTTGCAGTGTATTGTGCAGTGTTTTGCATAAACTTCATGTCATTTTGATTTAGAACTTGAATTTTGAAATTTGTATATATCAGCTTATGTTTTTTGCTTATGTCATGTCGTTTTTACATAAAAATGTCATACTCTTATTGACTATGTATCTTACAATCGATAATAAGATTCAATTCACAACTCTAAAAAAAGGATTTCCGATTCACAATATGAATCTGGATTCAATATTCACACATTCAATGATTAAAAATACCTCGGTTACTTACAAAATTACTGAAGCACTGGAACTTGGCATCTTCAAGCACAATCCAGCATTATATTTTGTAAAGTTGCCGACACGTGTGGAGTAGCTGGTTTCCGCTCCAAATGCAATACCAGGAGTACCAATTGTCGCGGAAAAATCAACAGCAGGCTTTCGATTTAAATCAACAGCAGCAGTAAAACCAGCATGATCATGAAGATACTGAACCTCAATCTACATAAAACAAAATACACAAATCATCAAAACTTCAAAAGTCTAAAATCCTACATTTTTGGTCCAAATCCAATCTTCATATACCAAACAATCCTCAATACCTTGCCGGATTTGTAGTCAGGTAATCGAATAGAAGCAAGAACTTTTGCAGAAGGCACGAAATCTGTTGCACTAAACGTTGTCAACACCTGAAGAACATACATGGATTACAACACAGCCAAGCAAATAAAAAATATATAACCGAATTCAAAATTAGCTAAAAGCCTATTTGGATTGACTTATTTGAACTTATCTAATGACATAAGTTTTGTGAGACAGCACGGAAAAACTTATGAAAACAACTTATAACATCATTATAACCTGTTTTCAGCTTAATTTCATAAGTTCTCCAATTCTACAATATAGCTTAAACGAAAACAATTTAACTTCATGTTGTCTATTGCTATAGAAATAGTTTATCAATAAGCGCTTATGCTATAAGTTGTTAATCTCCATAGAACCGACACGAAGCTGAAACATGTGATTAAAGTTCAAGTTAGAGAGAGCTTACAGTTGAATCAGTGTCAACTTTGAAATGAAGAGTTTTGTTATCATGCTTAAATTGAGCAACAGCATCACCAGAAGAGAGTCCTCTACTCTTCAATAATGTTGAGTTCAAATCCTGAAAAATTATCAATAATAATAAATTTACAATTGCAACTAAACTTGGCGTAATTGAAATTGTTGAAAAGTAATTACTTACAAGACCGGAGTTGGTGGAGGAGGATATGGTGAGTTTTTGATCGGAGTTGTAATCTTTTGTTAAAATATCTGAGACGGAATCGAGATCGGAAAACCAAATCGGAATCGGAAAGATAAATAAAGAAAAATAAAAGTATGAGAAAAGTGAGAGAGTGAATGTTACTACCTCTGGATTTTTTACCGATATCGGAGAAGAGGCCAGGTCCTTTGGAAGACATTGTTGTTTCTTTGATGAAAGCAAAAATGAAGAAGAAGAAGAAGAAGGAAGGGTTTATGTAAACCCTTTTCGCATTTAGAAAGCACAAAAAATTAAAAGGAAATTTGCTCTCGTTGAGAGTTGAACTCAAGACCTCCCGCTTACTAAACGGGTGCTCTAACCAACTGAGCTACGAGAGCTGCTTGTTTGGTAAAGAAGATAACGGTATATAACGATGCGATAATGTATTTTATTATTTAAGAGAAACACATGAAATTAAACTGAAATTACATTTCAAATTCAAAAGTCCTTTTAAAAAAAATAAAGAACGTAAATAATAAATATTTAACCCAAGTAAATGATAAGTTCAACGTAGATTAATGGATAATGGAAAAAAAAATTTGTTTTTAATTAACCTGCTTATATGCCACTAGTCCATTTATTTATTTACTTAATAACGTTTTTTTTATTTTTACAATTTTACAATGATATTCAGATTATTACTTTAAGATGATCGCTCAATAGACTCCTTGAATTGCTCAAAAATTTGCAAAAATAAGTATCGGAAGTTAAGATCTAATCGACTTTTTAAGATAAAAAAATGTTTATCGATGATAGACCTATTAAACAACCATCTTACTTCATAAAAGTAGAGAACAAAAAAGACTTTCACAAGTTAAAGTTGTCTAACTCTCTTTGCTTGTTTTCCTTGGGGGTAACCCCATTTTTCGTCATAAAAAGAACTTGTGAAATCCAAAACCAATTAAAGTAAATCAATCTTACTCTAAGATCGAATCCTTGAATTTTGATCAACTATCGTCTTCCTAAAAATCTTTATTGTTGATTTGTGGTACTAACCTCTTGGCATTACCTTTTCCCTCGGTTGCTTGCAGCTTAAGCCAACACAATAATTAGTTTTTTTTTAGCCATACTCAAAGAATAGTGGCTATAAGTATAAAGCCGTAGGAGTAACAATCGTGATAACATTTTTTACTTGAGATAAAAGCATTGGATAAGTAAAGAATAAGGAAAACGGTCGTGGGATAACCTTGATGATTCATTGTTGAATCATACTTGAAATTTAAGTTGTAACTCTCATATTCATAGTGATTTTATAGTCGGGTTTTGTCCTGGAGATGTAGAGCAGGTGGGGTTTAGTATGGGAAAGGCTACTTTTTTTCCACCATGGGAAAGTTGTTTTTAACCATTTGATTAAATGAATAACACAATCTTATAATGTTCCTCTAACACTATATTTTTTTCTCACTTTCTTCCTCAACCATTCTCTCTCCCACATGTTGCAGTTTTGCACATTTTATTTTATCAACACAACAATTTTCAACCCCTCAATAATAATGATTGTCTTGTTAATAATGACAAGACTCTTCTAGATTTATATCAACCTCTTTTCAGATCTGATTTTTTATCTTGATTTCAATGGAGTTATTACTACATCCATCATATAAGAAAACCCTTTTTCTAGTTTTGGGACAAAACAAAACCCACAAAAACTGAAACACTAAGATCTTTCATTTGGGTTTCTTACAAGCCATTACATAACTCTTGTTAATGACTTGGGATGTTAACATGTTTAGACCAAGAGTTTAAGATAGCACCAATTTTTATTTTGACAGCGAGATAATTAGGGGGATGTATTGGATTAGGATTCTAAGGGATTTTAAAAGACTTTTTAATTATGAAAAAGTCTTGTGGTATTCAATCAAGATTCTTTGTCATTTTAAAAAAGTCTTTAGATATTCAATCAAGACTTTTCATCACTTAAAAAAAGTCTCATGGTATTCAAAATCATTCAAATTTCAAAGGATTGTTTAATAAATTAGATTTTGATGGATTTTGTGGGATTTTCTAGTGAAATTTTAACAAGAAAAAATCTTTCATGAAGACATAAGATTTCTTGGGATTGTTTTTCTTTAAAAGTTAACTATCTCTTTCTTATCCTTTCTTCCTTCTCTCTTCTCCCTTCTCTCTCTCATCTCTTTTCTTCATCCTCTCTCCCTTCTCTCTTCGTCTCTCCCTCTCTTTTCTCCCTTCTCTCTCTCCCTCTCTCTCTCTTCTACCTCTCTCCCTCCTCTCTCTATCTCTCATAAAAATAAAATAAAAATAAGAGTATGTATTGAAAATATTATGATAGAGAGTGTGTTGTAATCATTTCTTTTCAATGAGTCCTTAAAATTCATAAAATCTTTGGAAATCTTATAAATCCATAAAATCCTTTAAAATCTTATGATGTAAATCCATTGAAATCCAAATTGAAAATCCTGATAGTCTTTTAAAATCATGAAAGTCATTAAAATCCTACAAAATCTTTTAAAATCTTTGAGACTTTTTTAAGCAAAAATTGTCCTTTAAAATCCTAATCCAATACACCCCTCTTAGTACTACGGAATGCAGAAATTGGATAATAGAAGCAAACTACTTTTGTATCATTTTATAAATGTAATTTGTACCATTTTATTGCCATAATTAATAAGAAAATATTTGAAGAAAAACAACGTGATGAAATGGAAAGGGGATAATGAAGATAGTGGGTAAAAGAGACGTGGGAGAGTGGTTGGAGAAGAAAGTGAGAAAAAAATCCAGTGTTAGAAGAGCATAATAAGATTGTGTTCTACATTTAATCAAATGGTTAAAAAACAACTTTTCCATGATGGGAAAAAAGTAATCTTTACGAGGGTAAATGCCACCCGTAGAACAATGTGAACTTCGTTAACAATCTCTCGTGTTTTCCTCTCTTTCTCCCTTTGAAGTTTCTTCCATTTTTTCTTGCATTATCGATTATGATTACTCAATTGTTTTTGTGACCTTTTGCAATTGTGTGTTCATTGATGCAATGTAATGAGACAAATTTTTCAAAGGCCATTTGCAAGATTTGTTGATTGCGATGTAATGAGACAAATTTTTCAAAGGCAATTTGCAAGCAACTTTCATCCCTCTCAATTTGTTCTTTACATGATTCCAATGTAAAGAGAAACAAATTTATTTATGGCAAAATGGAGCAATATTGCTCAATCTTCTCGGTTACAAGCTCTATAATTCATGGAACAATATTCACCAAAATAGTTTGGCTTTGTAAAGTAGTAGTATAAATTATACAACATTTCTGCATCCAATCTTTTGGTGCAAACTTGAACTACCAGAAAAAGATGGAGCATCGATGTTAAATATGAAACACTTTACACACGAATATAATAATAAAATTTAAACCATATTAATTTGGTAGAATCAAATAATCAAACTTTATGTTCTTTTCACCAATGAAATTCCAGTAGGGTCACCTCCCCATTCTTCTAGAACAACCAAGACATTCCCACTTGGACTCAACCATGACCGAGGAATATGATACCTATCCAAAGATTAAAAAAAAAATTACTCTCATAATCTCCAATTACTTACATCATTCTTGTAAAGTACCAAGTTATATAAAATCTTACCATTTCTGTGTTGGTTCTCCACAATTTGTTCTGCATTTTGGATTAGTAAAAGTTCCAGCATAATTACATTCATCACAATTGCCATGTGCTATATATGCAGGCCAATGACGACCAATGCTTTGATCGTTTACCCATATTTCACCCTTTCCCATGCTACTCATATCTAGCGCCACTGGATCGTTGCCACTCGGCGCATCAAAGGTTGTCTAACAAAAATGACTCAGATTTCATGAAAATGCAGATGGTCATATGTAACATCGACAAAGTTGTAGCATTTTTAGTACAAATATTCTTACCTTGTACCATGTCAAAGGTTGGTTTTTAGCCAATGATGATCCTTGTGTCCAATCAATGGAGGAACTTCCAGTTATGGTATGAAGGCTCAATGATTCACCCTTTAGTCCAACCTATCCAACAACATAAAATTTGTCTCAACAATGTACATAATAATAAAAGTTTAACTTAAATATGTTTTTAGTCTCTATAAATGAATATACGATATATCAAACCTTGTAAGACCATTTCTGCCACGACAAGTCTCTTGTCCCCTCATTTAGACCCTTCAATGTTACTGGGCCTAACACCCCAACATTCCATGTTTCAAAGTGCAGGCCAACATTCTGGTATTAATTTGAAAGTAGAAAAGGATTAATATAATACTTATCATAAATTTGAAAAATGTCGCCTAAAATGTGCGACCAGAGCAACGAAAAGGGATGTGCGTCAAAAAAGAGAATACTAACCGGAAGACCCACAGCAACACTAAGTAAAGAAATCTTGTTATTGCCGACCTTTAGGTTCACACTTTCACTAAATGTTAATTTAGGATTATCCAATCCTCCATACACAGTTCCTACATTCATATTTAACTTTATTTTAATTTAGAATATATAATTGGAATGTATCATGAAGGAATTTGTAAGAAGAAAAGGCATACTGACCTGAAAGTTGACCATTAACAAAAACATGTAGAACATGACCTGCTGAATTTATGGTAAGAGTAGGAGATTGATCACTCTTTATAAAACTTTCATTAGGACTAATGTTGACACTGAAAATGGATAAATAATAGAGTTAGTATCAAGACTCGATAATTAAAATTCCAAATTGTTAATGTGTTTAAGAAGTTAGGAAAGTTAAAAAAATTCTTACTCTGTCAAATACCACAGATAATCTGAAGAATCGCGAGTAACATTGATTTGCTCCCAAAGTGCATTTGCTATGATGGAATCGTCGTCACTGGAGTAGGCAGGCTCTTCGCTGTATGACTGCCAATCAAATGTAGTCTCCACGGGAGTCATCCTTTTATGGAAGCTATGTCCATTAACCTGCATGACATTGGTAAAATTTTATAAATGTTCACAGTTCAAAAAACTTCTAACATGGTAAATACAAAACTTATTTAACATATTCAATTATCTTGTGTTACCATTGCCGTGTTGAAAACTACAGTTTTGCAATCAGGAAGAATGCTGACAGACCAAGGTGGTAGATCATATTTGCCATTTCCAAATGTAACCGTTGCCGCAGATTTTGTGTCATAGTTTGCAAGGAATGCAGCACAGACACTGGTACTTACGTAGTACACATGTGCCTACGATTACATTAACAAAAAAAATCAAACTAATCTTCAATAAAGTAACAATTTTGGACCTTAATCTTATCATGAACCAGGTCATAGACTTTACCTCAAGGTTTTTATTTCCAAGCAATGTGACTGTAGGATCCACAGAAATCAAAGCTGGCTCACATTGTTTTATTGCTTTATGTAAATTTTTCAAATGGCTCCATTTTGGTTCATTTGGAAGTCCTAATATTTTGAAATGCGTTAAAATATTTCTAATTGTTTGTTATAATTCAAACCATGAAACAATTTAAACCTTATTGCATACCATATTCATCAATAGGAGCATCATAATCATAGCTTGTGGCAATAAAAAGGCCACTAGATGTTCGACCAAAATTAGTTCCTCCATGGTACTACGATCAAATATAAGATATGAGACTAAAATCAAAGTTTCGAGATCATATAATTGTATAGTGATTAATCAAATGTAATTAAGCCATCATATTCATATACCATATAGTAGTTAACAAAGGAGCCACGATTTTGTATGAATCTAGCAACTGAGTATGCCAAGTCTTCAGTTGGTCTATGAGATATAGCACCACCGAAATCAGTGTACCTATAGAATAGGTAACATAAAAATTAAACATATGATCCCAAATGAAATATTTATAGCTTTAAATTAATGGTAGCATTTGAATGAGTATGACTTACCAGCCAGACCAATTCTCAGTCCACATTTTGGGTTTAAAGTTCTCGTTGGGAGTGAAGTTTTCACAGTAATATCCATTGCAAGTGTCAATCTACAACGTAGTTCAGTAAATATATATCAAACAGAGAAAGATGAAAGTAAGAATAAATTAATATTAGTTTTTTTATCCTTTATCCTTCAAATTTGTACCTCTTCTCTAACACTAAACACACACATTAGCATACAACACATCATCAATAAAGCAATGACTCCGACAAATATACCTGACACGACACAGACACGAAGACATCGACACTGCTAATGTAAACTTACAACGGGATCAGGGGCATCTTCTTGCTTGCACATGTCCCAAGGTACACCAGTATCTAGACCTACCGCCATTTGGGCAGCCCATTTTGTGTAAGCCTTTCCTGGAGCACCAATTTCCCATTCCACAGGTCCATACTCATTCTCAATCTATCAATTCAAATGGATATCCATTTTCAATATTAGATTAAATTAAGCATCACTTATTATTGTAATTGGCTGCAACATAAACTATATAATAAAAAAATGTTACCCAAAATAAGACAACATATTTAAATATAATTTCTTTATTTACCTGAGACATGATTATTGGACCACCCTGAGTTTGAAACAAACTCTCTGCTTTCATCATGGTCACAATTTTGGTGGTGAATTTTTGCATAGCAGCCTAACATATATACATCATGCCAAAAACTTGGATTAATCAATAATTAATTAATAAAGAAAATAATCAACTATACAAAAATAAATCATTAGAATAATGAAGCTCAAAATTGAAACTCCAACCTTAAAAGGCTCGTTGTCTGTTCTGAAAGCCATCCCCGGAACATACTTGAGCCAAACAGGAAATCCTCTGCACATAAATAATTAATTCATTTTAGATTACTATTTTATTTTATTTTATTTTTGTATTAATCTTAATCTTCTCATGAATGACATCATTAAAATCATTACCCATAATTCCATTCAGCACAAACGTAGGGACCAATACGCAAGTGAACATAAAGACCAGCTTGTTGTGCTAGCTTGACGAACTTTACCAAGTCAAATCTATCTTCGAAGTAATACTGAAATTTTTCAACATTATATGAAACTTGAATGAGTGAAAAATTCATAAAAAAACAACTAAAGGGTATATATAGAAATTGAATTGAAGAACTATTCATAGAAATAAATATCTTCATTACATTTCCAGGAGAAGGCTCGTGTCCATTCCAAAATACATAGGTTTGAATAACATCAAGGCCTCCATCTTTGGCCTTTTGAAATAAGTCTGGCCACATCTGCATTAAGAAACATATTTGATGAATTTTTACCGGGAAAACTTATGTAGACAAGACTCAAATTCAAGACATTGCATAAGAAAAATCTATGTTGTATAGATACAGTTATGGGATACAGTTTTTTTTCTCAAAAAAATTAAGGTACTATACTACTATATGTTAATATACATTTTATATAAACATTATTAAATTGTATAAAATATATACAACCATAAATAAGTATTTATACTATATATAAAAAATAGACAAAAAAAAAATTGTGTGCCTTTTGTTTTTAGTTTTACCTTTTATCTAAACTTTTTATTTACAATTTTTTCAAATATCTATGCTTTTATATAAAAAGATACTAACGTTGGTGCCCGTTGCTAATTAATGTATAACAAAAATAATGGCAAATTTTTTCCTAGTTTACTACAATACAAATTATAATAAAAAATATATATAGATAACAAAATACATAAGACAAGAAGATAATATTTATTTTCTTATAATAGAAAATAAAGAAAGGTGTCCACTGCATAATATATGCAAGGGTTGGGGTTTGAACTTCGGACATCTCATTTAGTCAATAATCTCCTTATTTTAAATGAAGTTTTTAAAGGGAAGTTTTCTTACAATTTTATTGATGTTGATCTTTTCTTATCATCAAATCATGTATCACGTCATTTAAAACATATTACATTAGTAACTTTTTGGTTCAAAAATATTATGGTGGGACCAAAAATTTTAGATTTTAAAATAAGATGACCAAACTCACAAAATGGTGAAAGGGGGACCACGATTAAGTAAAATAAATGAGATAGTTTAATTTTGTTACCAAATAACAACAAACATACATAATTTTGGTTCATGCATGGATCTATCTGTAAAATGAATAAATAAAAGAGAAAGGAAAGCAATAATTTGGAAAACAAAGAAAAAAACAAAAACTAATGTTGTACACATGTTGGATTGAGGTAGTGGAGTGGAATGAGTGTACCTCGGGTGTGCTTCTTGGATAGTGGATTGAGCCAGATATCAAAATTCTTCTTTGTCCATCAATCACAAGGGCTTTGTGATCATAACTTACTGAACCAGTAACACCACAAACCCACAAACACAATAATAAAATCAACCCCAGCATGTGAAACTCTTTTTGTATTGTTAAACTCTCCATCATCAAAACTCTTGAATAGCTGAATAATTGATTCAGCTATTTTTCTCAACCCAACAATGGTGTGTTTTTGTTGCCTTCACTTCTATTTGATAATTTGATATTTATAAGAATAAAAAAGTGAATGGAGGAACAATGAGAAAGTAGCTTCTAGTTTATGTTTGTGGACAGATGTTACTTTAATTATTGTTTTGAGAGATGGAATGTTTTGTTACAAGGTGTGGTGTGTGGGTTTGATAGGTGAGTTGAGGTGAAGGGAATGCAAATGAAAGTGCTTTTTGTAGATTTGGAAAACGATGGGAAGAGAAGGGGGGAGTATCATTATGTGACCCATTGCTCTTCTATTTCATTCACATCATTCTTCACAAGCATTGCCCGTTAAGGAAACTTTAGCTCTTTAGCTTTGTGCAGGAAGATTACATTTTAAGAAAATATATATTTATTAAAAAGAAGCAATATTTCTATCAAGTATTGTTCCATCTTCAAGTTTGTCACACCACCTTCTTAAGTGTTGTCGGCTTTAGGTTTAAGTCCTTTACGATTTTATGTTCTATAAAAAATGTCTCATTGGGTTGAAGAATTAGGATGTTGCTTATTAACTCCTCTTGACCTCGATTCTCAAACAATGTTGGAGGTTTAGATGTATTGGAACAATAGCGCCAAAGTCGAGGCTAATGGGGTAAAGGGTCGATCAACCATGGTGCGTGGCTTAGACCTTGTTCCCACATACAACACCAATGTTCCGACCTTAAGTTTGTCACACCATTTTTCAAGGTATTGTTCACTTCAGATGTAAGACATTCATAATTTTATCATTTATAAAATGTGTCTCGTTAGGCAGAGAAGTGTGAATGTTGTTTATAAATTTATCTTGATCTCGATTCTCAAACAATGTGTGGCTTTTAAACGTACTAAAAAAATTAATATTGAGAAATACTTGATGTCACAACCCCAAATTGTTATACTTATGTGCCCTGTGAAATCTAAGAAAATTGTTTTTCTGACATTGGTTACTTCACAATGACACAAGAAAATTACCCAAAAGTCCCCAGCGGTAGTTAACTATCGTTGGGCTAACCGGCAGCAGTTAACTGCCGCTGGTGCCAGCGGTAGTTAACTGTCATTGTATTCGTATAATTTTGCTTGAAATTCGCGTATTCGAATAAAGAATGATTAAATCTAATGTGAAGTCGAATAAAAATTGCGTATTCTAATAAAGACTGATTAAATCTTATACGAAGGAATTTGATATCATAACTTATATAGTTGATTCTCAATAATACATGTTCCTAACTTATATAGACGAGTCATTACATTACATTCGGGAATGTACCTTCCAACTACAACAATTATGTTACCTCTGAATGGGGAAAATTCAAACTTGCTAAGCAGCAGGACTCCAACATTCGACCGACATTTCTACTGTTCCATTCAAAAGATTAAATTCTTGTTAGACTTGGTTTAAATGACGATATTCAAGTGTCAAAAGAATGAGGTTCATTCCTTGACACTTCAATACCTTCATTTAAACAAGCCTAACAAGAATTTAATCTTTTGAATGGAACAATAGAAATGTCGGTCGAATGTTAGAGTCCTGCCGTTTAACAAGTTTGAATTACCCCATCCAGAGGAAGATAATTGTTGTAGTTGGAAGGTGCATTCCCTACCTAATCACGATCTTCTGGCGGAATCAGACTGTTGATGATATCTTCAGTTAATCTCAGCAAAGTTACCCGCATATCGATCCACTAGAACATGTTGTGCTCCCAAAACACGATCTTCACGTTTTCGTCGTTCATTAATTCCACCCAAGTGAACGATATTCTCCCCTCGTCGAGCGTTGGACGTTTATACCGAACATATTTCACCCTCCTTGTGTCTCTGGGGTTGACTCCTTGGTTGAATTCATTAAGTTCATCTTTGAGACCTCTTAACGTTACACCAAGGCACTGAACTTTCAACCTCTGAGGTTCTCCGCCGTTGAATTGTGCATGAACGTCGATCCACCCGGCCATTGTTTCAAATCTACACAATAAGAAATTTAAAAAAATCAATGAAAAACTCATTCAAACATTTCCTCAAACACTTGTAGTGAAAATTTTACATAAACCCTAAAAATCCTAAATAAACTCTAAAAAATTTATAAAATTAAAAAAAAAAAAATTAAGCAATATAACTCCATTATAACAAGTATTCATAATTTTTTTTTTTGAAGGAAAGTATTCACAATATTTGTTAATAGCATTTCAGATCTACAGCATAACTATATTAAAAAAAATATTCAAAATTTAAAAATTAAACTACAACTAAAATTATAAACATATATACTAACTAAAATTTATGACAATAGCATAAGTGATAACTTACTTGTGATTTAGTGGAAAAAATTTAGATGATTTGGTAGAGTTTTTTTTAGAGAGAGAGAGTGAAAATTTTGAATTGTTAGAGAGAGATGGTGATGATAGAGTGGCTGGAAGCTGGGTTCTGTGTGTTCTTATGTTACGAACACAACAACATTTAACTACCGCTGGCACCAGCAGCAGTTAACTGCTGCCGGTTAGCCCAACGGTAGTTAACTACTGTTGTGGACTTTTGGGTAATTTTTTTGTGTCATTGTGAAGTTATCAATGTCAGAAAAGCAATTTTCGAAATCTAAAGGTCTGTTTGGTTCGAGAGTTTTGGAGGGGAGGGGAGGAGAGATTTTTAATTTGAAGTGTTTTGTTCAATTTTTAGAAGGGGAGGGGAGCAAATCTCTTTAAAATTTTATTGCATTGTCATAATTATCCTCAAATTAATTTCAAATCTCAATATTAACCTTGTGACAACTTTTATTATAATTAGATTATATTATCTTTGTAACAATCTTATTATTATGAGGTTATTATATTTGTAACAATCTTATTATTATTAGGTTATCTTATTCTTGTAATAATTTTTATTATTATTTTGTTATATTTTTCTTGTAACAACTTTTATTATTATATTATCTATCACTTTATTTGTTACATGTACAAACTACTCATACTACTACTTTGTTGTTGTCTGCGGCCTTGTTATTATTATTATCTTATTTTAATTTAGCTTATTATTACTTGTTGTTCCTTTTTTTTCACAGTCAATTCACCGATTCATGTCTTGTTGTGCAAAATATATGAGCCAGTTTGAGATAAAATAAGTGGTTTAGATGTGTACTTGTCTTTCGTCGGTCTCTGAAATTGTAAAAACAAGTAGTTTCTTTTATTTAATTAAGTTTAAGGGTAAAACGGTAAAATAATCTTGAAATCCCTCCCCCTCCCCTCCCCTCTCCTTGTGAACCAAACACGTTTTTAATTAAAATATCTCCCCTCCCCTCCCCTCCGTTAAAATCCCTCCCTTTCCCTCCTAATTCTTGAACCAAACAGACCCTAAAGAAGGGGCGAATAAAGTTTCAAGACTTTTGAACGAAAACGTGGTTTTTGAAACTAGAGTTTTAAGAAAAGGGTACACTATTGTAGCGAATTGTATTGCAAGAGGCTAAGATTGAACACAAGAAAGAAAAAAAATCTATTAAAATATTTGATGTTTGGATTGAAAACTAATTCAATTCAAGTTTCAAACTATTTGTTCAAGATTCAATAAATAAATAAATAAAAACTATTGCAAACAGTCTTGGCAAGAAATAAATCAATCCCAACAATTGTTTATGCAATTAGATATGAAGTGTATGAAGGAAATGTTGTACGATTTCAAAGGTTTGAATTTTATCTTGAGATTATGAACAATTAGACAAAAATAAATGCTTTGCTAAAATTTAGAATTAATACAAAAGTAGACCTTCTTAATGCACCGAAAAGAAAGGTGGCATTTACCATAGGAAAAGTTAATCCTTTCCCACCATGGGAAAAGTGAATTTTAACCTCTAAATACCGGTCAACAGGTTGCAATTTTTTGTTTGTTTGATGGTTTTGACAAAAAAAAAATTGAGTGGAATATTAAATCAAACGTTGAATTACACCTCCCATCTAAAACAACATTACTATCTACACCACTAAAAATAATAATCAAAATGACAAAATCAATACACTTCACCACCCTCACTCACGTGTTTCTCTTCTTTAGAAACTCAATTTTCAACGAGAAACAAAAACTCAGTTCACTGCTTCAAATTTAATGACAATCACACACATGTTCAACCGAAAATTGCAATTATCTCTGAAAGTTAAGCTAAGATCTATGCCACAACATTTTTCCTACAATGTTGCGAGGAAGAGATTGAGCTCAGATCTGTATAGCACAAGCTTTTTCCTACCATTCCATCCTGTTTATTGGATCATATAAATAGCATAATTTCATCATTTTTTTTTAATTTTTTCTAAACCTTCAACAACACAACACTCACATCTTATTAAATTTCCCACAAAAGCAAACCCGACTCATTCCTTAAAATTATCAATGACCTGTTTTTTCCACTAACAGCGACCAAGTTGTTTACTTGAAGCAGTTAATAAAACAAAGCAAGTAGCTTTTGCGAGTAGAAAGATAAAGGTCCCTGTTCTATTTTTGACAAAAAAGTTTCAAAAGTTGAGAGTAGAATGGAAACAAAACAAAGCACGATTTTGGTTGTGTTAATGCTTGCCGGAAAGGAGGATGTTGGTCACGGTGGTGTGTTGTTGGAGAAGAAGGTGGAATCGTTTTGTGAATGAAATGTATAGTCAGAGTCAGATGAATTCTATTGCCACTTGGCATGATATTGGCACTTGGATGTATCTTATAAAATAAAATTAATGAAATGAAATTAAAATCAAATTTTGCCAAAAAAAATATAATTATATTCAATTTGTGGTGGGGTCTAAATTTTTGTGGGTGTTGCAAAACCAAAAAGTCTACAAAGGGTAGCAAGTCTTAGATCTCAACCATTCATTTTTTTTATTATTAAATCAATGGTCAAAATGTCACTTTTTCCATGGTGGGAAAGGATTAACCTTTCCCATGGTAAATGCCACCGAAAAGAAAATTGTCAATCTTTTAGAGACTTAATTCTCTGCACTAATGAGATTAGAGACATAATTGGACACCTGCATTTATACTGGTTCGACTACTATCGTCGAGAGAGCTTCCGCCATTTATCAATATTGAATGTTTGAGGATTACAATTAGAACTCAATGAACCTGTAACACCTCGTTTCCCAAAAATCACAATTTAATAGATAAATCAGAGTAACATCATAAAACGGAGTATTACGCTTCTATTTCATTCAAGTAATAAATAGGAAAATTTCTATTTATTTAAATCAATCCTGTCAACAATATTCACTGAAATCG
>Ga0228711_1006471_pt1 | contig 17373 bp, 14 predicted proteins | sample MedpolnodulmetaG_2_FD_177996 | JGI IMG/M metagenome (GOLD analysis project Ga0228711, IMG submission 177996) | Root nodule microbial communities from Medicago polymorpha collected in Santa Monica, California, United States - brown nodules | ecosystem: Host-associated > Plants > Roots > Nodule...
ATAAAAACTAAAAAAAAAAAAATGGGAGTAAAAGTTCAATTTAACCTCTCCCAATTTATTTGGGCCGATTTAGTTTATGTTTATTATTTCTTTAAAGAAACTAAAAAAAATATATCAGAAAACATTGAGACCTTGTACAAAAAATAAAATAAAAAATGAGACCATTTAAGTATAAAATGTGCCTCAAATTGGTTCAACAAAGTAAAATATATACATATGCAGGTGCAAAAAACAACAAGTCAACAAAACGGTTTAAGCTACCGGATGGACCAACCAAGAATTAAAATCCAAAAAATAAGCTCCGCTTTGACATTTCAGAATTGTTAAAAAAAAAAATGAGAGTTTCGCTTCTTTCAAAGATTTAGTCCATTATATAAAAAATTTAAAGACTACATTAAATATTTTTTTTTTGTCAGAAACTAATCAAGCGATGGGAAAACTCCAAGGATTTGGTAGGTAAAATGATAGACCTTAAACCTGACACTCTCGGGTTCAAGCATTACCCACTGGCGGAGCCAGAAAAAATAGGTTGGGTGGGCTACTAAAACAAACTATAAACAATAATATGTAAACAAATTATCTAGTTTACTAATGCTATAAGCCTTAAGCACGAAGTTGAAATTACAAAGTTTGACTAAAAAGTTCGGGTAGATGCTTTAAAAAAAAAACAAATCACCTAGTTTACTAATGCTATAAATTATGAATATTTTTTTTATAATACAACTCTTAATTGAGGGAATTTTCATTTGACAAGACAATATCAAAGAGATTTGAAACCCCAAAAAAATAGAAGATATGTAAATCTCCGATAACCAGCAAAGTATAAGCATGAAAAAAATCACATATGTCACTTTTGGAACCACCGAAAATCTGAACTGTTGAAAAATTGTTTAAAACTCACAAAATAAACCCATGATTTTTAACTTTTACAGGTGAGCCACTAAACCAATTAGTACGAATTTAGATATGTCGGACACTAAAATCATAGCAAAATTGTTTAAAATCTCGCAAAGTTGACATATGGTCGTTAGTTTTCTAATTTTTCCGGGTGGGCCGTGGCCCACCCCAGCCCATGAAGGGCTCCGCCAGTGAGCATCACTAGTATCTTTGAAGGAAGACAAACGAAAATACACTTACATAAATGATTTTGTATATTTAGATCTTCTCTATCTTGGACTAAAACACCATCATCTTAACTAGTGGTATTCAAATTCAAAATGATCCAAATTAAACCTCATTTAATTGGGTTGAATTGACTATTTTAAAAGAATCATTCAAACTAAATCATATACTGTATAATTTTTATTTTAAATCGATTATTTTTATTTTTTATCAAAACCGCATCACTAACACCCATGCTTTCTATGGAATTGTTTGGAAATAAAAAGTTGGAGTTAGCAAGAATTTGTTGACAAAAAGTAAGAGTTCATTAAATGCAATGCAGTTATTACTATAATTAAAGTTGTCGTTTGATTCCTCTAAAATGAAAAAAGAATTGTCGTTTTGTGCATTGATACTTAACACATACTACGCTGAAGACGCGGTGAGTGGCGCCATATTACAATGCCAACTTCTTCTTCTCTCAACAATAACAAGAAAATCAAGAAGAAAATTAGCGCGGATTAGAAGGTATTTTGCCATTTCCATTCCATATTTCTACAATATCATCTCTCTTTTCACCTCACAAAATGTTGTTTTTAACTGTTAAAACCAACTTTGTGCTGTGTAAATCTATGATTATTTACGTGATTTTTACTTAATTAGGGTTTCAATCAACTTACTTTCTAGGTTCATGTATATTTTAATGTGCGGTGTGTGTGCTATTAACAAAATGGAGTTGAGCTTATAATAGCATATGAATGTAAGAATGGTGGGAAAGGTTATCAGGGAAATGGAGCGGGATGGTGACGTTGAGTAGCGGGGATAAAGGCTTGACGGTTGGGTTTCTATGGGTCAGTGAATGTGTTCATAACTATGTAGCACCGACACTTTTTGATTGAAGGTGTGTCTGGTGTTTGACATGTGCCTGTGTCTGAGACCAACACATGTGAATCGTGATTGCATTTGCAATTTTTTTTAAGCAAAAGAAGATAATATAAATAAAAATGAGATAGGGGGGACATAAAACCTGAGCCAGGATAAAACAAATCAAACGGACCTACCCTAATATATTCTAACACAAATTCACTAATCACATGCACAACCTAGCAAACCCGCGTACGGGCGTAAAGCCAAGTTAAAAAAAAATATGAAGAGTGTCGATATGTCAGTGTTGTGTCTGGTGTCTGTGTCAGTGTTTCATAGGTTCATAATAAGTTTGATATGGTTAGTGGAGTTTGTAATGCGTGCTAAAGGGTCAGTGGCCTGTGGTGTCAACAGGAATGGTGAAGAGGAGGTGTTGGTTTCAAGAGGATGGGTACAAGTTAGTTACCGGTGGTTGTTTTGTTTGTCAGTGAAGGATGATGGAGGAGGAGGTAGTGACTGTGAAGGTCTAAGGAGGTTTGGTTGCTCTCCTGTGGTGGTTTATGGTGTTGCATGTTTTGTTGCTATTCTAATGTTGAGTGTGTGATGTAGAGAATGCAGGGAATTGAGTCCCTTTAGTGATGCATATAGCTCAACCCCTGCTTCCAATTCTGAGTGCACAAAACTCATACCTTAGGGTAGTTTGAAGTATAGATCACACTACACTCCTCATAAATGTATTATAATATGAAATGCATATGTATAACATCCACTATTTGTTTCTTGAAATAAGTTTGACCCTTGTATTTGAAAGTTGCTTGTTTATGTGCTAATTTTTTAGTAGTATTATGTAGTAGGATTAAGGATTTTTTATGGCAATTCTAATCTACGAAGTTTTTATGTGCAGAGTGACACCATTTTGCAATGCCCAGTTCTGAGTGAGTACTTACTTCTCAACTTCTTTCATCTTTTCTTTCTCTCTTATTATCGCTTTTTTAGGTTTTTTCTCTCTCTCTCTCTCTGTTTGATTCCTCAGAAAATCCACAATAACAGGACAATCAAACGGAAAATCAGGGCTCAAACCGCAGTTTAAAAGGTTTCTCATTATTTTTTCATTTCCACTCCAAATTTGTAGTATCTGATCTGTATTTGCACTTTTTAATATCTTTATAACTACTACGATTGAGAAATTGTAAAATTGTAAATGGATTCTTGTTAGAATCAGCATTTTTTTTTACTTTAACCTGTTATTTCTTAATTTGTGCTGTGTAATCTATGGTTGTTTATGCTTTATATATAATGAGTTATTTTAACCTGTTATTTCTTTTTGTTAGAATTAGGTTTTTGAACTGTATTTATGTAGAATTAGTGTTTTGAACTTGATGGTTCATGTATACAATGAGTTATTGCATCTTAGTGTAACTATTAATGTGTTGTGTAGAAGGAACAATTAATTTGTGGGTGGTGCTATTAACAAAATGGAGTCATAACTTATAATAGCATATCCAGTTTATAGATTTGTAATGAATCATATGAATGGTGGTATTCTAATTAGGGGTGGTGGGAAGGTAGTAATGGGTGGTGGGTGAGGCTGTGAGGGAAATGGAGCGGGATGTGGAAGTTTAGTAGCGGAGACACCGGTTTCATGGCGGGTTAAGGGAATGTGTTCACAATAGTTTTGATGTGGTTAGTGGACTTTGTTTGCAGTGGTGGCTAAAGGCGGTGTACTTGGGTTAATGTTATGTAATGTAGAAGAGTAGCGGATTATGGTGTGAATGAGAATGGTGAACGAGAGTTACTGGCTTCAAGAGGAAGGGTACTAGTAAGTTTCTGGTTGTGGTTTGGTTTCTCGATGAAGGATGATGATGGTAGTAGTGACCGTGGAGGTCTAAGGTTGGTATGCTGTGATGGTTTATGGTGTTTCCTTTTTAGGGCTATTTTGATGATGAGTGTCAGATATAGAGAATGGGTTTTCTTCCTAATAGTGCAGTGATCAAAATCTGGCAGGGTCCCGAGTCCCTTTAGTGATGCATGAAGCTCAACCCCTATTTCTAATTTCAAGTGCAGAAAACTCAAATCTTGGGGAAGTTTTGAAGTATGGATTACACTACACTTCACAAGTGTACTATAATATGTAATGCATATGTATAACATTCACTATTTGCTTCTTGAATTGAACTTGGCCCTTGTAATTGAAATTTGCTTGTCCGTGTGCTAATTTTTCAATAATATTACATAGTAAGTGTAAGGATTTTAAGTAAGTTCTAACCTACACAGTTTTTTTTGTTAGAACGAAAATGGACGCCGGAGATTCGTGCAATAATAAGGCGTCTGGAATTTTTCCTGAGCATGGTGCCATCTTCATGTCCAATAGAAGTACTTTGAAAGAATGCTTTGAGAGGAGTTTGTTTGGGCTACCAGGTAGTTTTTCTGATTTTGTTAAAAACGTCAAGGCAGGAATTATTTTGTTCCTTTTCGAATTTGAAGAGAGGAAACTTCATGGGGTTTTTGAAGCGATAACAGATGGTGGCATGAATATTGCTCCTCAGGCATATGTTTCATCTGGAAAGCAGTTCCCTCAGGTTGTTATCTTTACTATCATATTATGCTTCCCTTATTTCAATTCAAATTCACACAGATTTGGCATATATTGATTTTTCTATTCTACTTGTGTGTATATTTTGCTTTTCCTATTTCTTTGATAAACTTTTATTTTTAGAATATCATTATTTTTGTGAGTTCTTATGTTTATGGTTTTGACCAGGTTAAATTCACCAGAATCTTGCGCTGCGACCCTCTTTTCGAAAATGAGTTTTGTGATGCTATTCGAGATAATTACTTTACTAAGTACATATTCAACTTTGGTTTGTCTGAAGATCAGGTCTGCTCATTTTCATTATTGCACCATTTTACTTTATCTACAAGCATATGCGGGAGTCTGCATGAATAACCTGCATGATACATAGTTGTTTTATGGTTCCCGATTGTTTGACTGTCAGGTTCAAAGTCTGATGTGGCTATTCAACTCAAGAAAACGTGAAGTTCCACGCTCTCTTCATCAGAAGAAAAGGAAAACAAGAAAGTGGGATTTTCAGATTATTGAAGATGTGCTAAAGAAAGGGAGGGTTACTAACCCTCTGAAAAGGAAGCTCAACGTGAACCATGGAAGTCCAGTAACTGCTGAGCAAGAGGTGGAAAAGCTTTCTCTGTCTCCTGAGTCTTTCAGAAAGGGTGAAAGCATGCATTTGGATGTTGATGCTTATGATCCTGAACACCCTGGCTTCAATCAATCAGTGACATCTGGTTCTCACTCTGCTGCTAGCTATGAATCGCATGAGCTTCCTACATTGCAAAAGAAGAAAGAAAACTTCCATATTTTTGAGGCTAGCTATGAATCACATGAGCTTCCTACATTGCAAAAGAAGAAAGAAAACTTCCATATTTTTGAGGATGATAATGAAGATTTTATACCATTATGTTCAACTGACCATTCTGACCTTGAAGACGGGGAGCTTGGTAATTCTAGCGAGGGTTCAGATGAGGAACAGATAGAGTTAGATATGCTTATTGGGATTGATGATTCTTCTATCCCTGTTCCACGATTTCTGCTGAGTGATAAAGAATCTGACAAGTTAGGTGACTCTTCCTCTGCTGCTGTAAGTGACTTCCAGTCCAAAGATGAAAGTGATCATTTGAATTCCCTTCTCTCAAAGGGTATGTATTGTGACGAGCCCAAAGAAAAAACCAGTGTGTTTTCTCGCTTAAGTTTTTCTTCGAAGGGTGTTGCTTCGAAGAATCAGAATGATGCCAATGGAAAGGACTTGGCGTATAACATGTCAAGAGAAAATAAGCAATATCAATATGAAAGCATTAACGATGTCAGACAACAGAGCAAAAACGGTGCAACGTATAAAAGGGCTAGTGCGTTTCTGCGCTTGACCGGTGCTTCAGATGCTGTTTCTCCACAAGTCCCCTCTATGACAAGACTATATGAAAGAACTGGTGGCTGGAAGAAGGTTTGGTAGAAAAGTAAATTTTCAGAATGTAACTAATCTTTGGTTAAAAGTGGGTCCTTTTATTTGGTACTAATCACATGAAATGCTGGGTTCAGTATATAAACAAGTGGCAGTTTTTCTAAATTTGAGTTACTTTTTAGTTAAGATTAGAAATGAATTTTGATGGGTTAGGTTCTGTTAGGAACCTATCAATGGAATATAGGCTTACCTTGGTACTTATTTGATTTGAGTTCAACTAACTCTATTAATGCACTCCAAATTTTCATGCCATCTTGTTCTTTTTTTTCTTTACTTTTTTTGTTTAATGTTGTTTGTGGTGTGGTGTGCTCAGTTTTATTGTCTGGAACTGGTTTGTTTCTGTCACATTGTTTCACTTGCAACTCCAAAGGATTTAGTGATCCACTTACAAAGCAAGTTTACACACACAGGTATAGGTACTTTTAGTACATTATAGAAATCTCTCTTGGAAGAGTTTATTTATTTATTTATTTTTTTGTTTCGACAATGTATGAATTAAATATGAATTTTACAATTTTCCGTGCTTAAAAACTCATTTAATTCATATTTTGTTAAAAAATTTAATATTTTTTATGGGAAAGATTGTTATAATATTCTAAATATTCATGTAAAAATTTATTCTAAAATATGAAGGATACACATGAGTTGACTTACAAATTAAAACGAAAAGTTGTGACTTAAAATTTATTCTAAAATATGAAGGATGCACATGAGTCCCACATTGAGTAGTTTCTGAAACACAGAAATAAAGCTACCTATAAAACCAAATGTGAAGGAGAGGCATTAGCATGGAACAGAGAATACTTCACTGAGTATCTTAATTGCCAAGGAGTTGTAACCCATTTCATAGTTCGAACTTACGAAATTATTCTCAGTAGCATTGATTTTATCGCACTTCTTGATCAGCCATTCACAAGTCAACATTTGATGTGTGTTTGATTGAAACTGCGATGAAATTCATACTGCTGCAATGAAATCAACGTTTTTTCAAAAGAGCAATGCTTATTTTCTGCCTCTTCTCTACATTTCCACATTTGGGATTAGGGCTAATCTTCTATCTCTTTCATTAGTTTTGCTCCTTATATTTCCATGTGATTGGTTTTATTTAACAAACTTCTATCATTTCTTATGAACCCTAGAGCTTCTCGATATTGAGAACTTCCTTAATTTTGTAGACATTAAGTTGAGTTCATTTCATATGATCTGCATCATCTTTTATACATCACTCTTCCCTATAATTGAAGTATTACTAATACTAACTATCTCTTTTTTTCCGTTTCAGAATTGATGCATTTTGTGAATTTCAGTGCAAACTTTCTGTATTTGATATTGGTTGTTTACTTCTAATGTTTCGAATAATTCCACCATTTTTATAGGCTCATTCATTCTCATAAATTTGATTCTAAGATTCTTATGTGTAATGACTTCACTATTTGGCTCAACAATAATCATGGTTGCAGAATTCTTACGAGTTACCGAATCGATTGGTTATTACTCGCAAATTGTTAGGCGGTACCCTACCTAGTGTAGCGAATGATGTAACTATGCTTGATACATATTAAAGGTTAATAATCGTGTTTTTTAAAATTAGATGTTCACAAGTTATCATTTGATTATTTTTATAGCTTTTCCTATCACTTGCTTGGATTTTTGGTGTATATATCTTTGCAACCATACAAATATGTTTTTTTTTTATTAATTTAAAAAATGAAAAGAAATATGCTACTTTGTTTTGTTCCATCCACCTAACTGTGTTAAAATTTAATGAGATGATTTTCATTTTGGTTCTTAGCTGTTTGTGGCGTGGTCTAGCCAAAGATTTGCATGGTAATTGGTTTATCCAAGGTTTCAATAAGAGGGTCGAATGTTGCAATGTTGTTTGAAAATGAGCTTTGGGCTGTTTGGAAATTCAATGCATTACCAATATACTTGGTTGTTATTTTGTTTTGAATGTGATGTTCAAAGATGATGAGACTTAGTGGTCCTGTTTCTAACTTTTCTCTGAAAACAACAGTTCTGTTTCTGTTTTGAATTGTTATGTTTCTAACTTGCATAACCTTAAATTCTTCATTAATCTTAGAACTCAGTCTTCAACTTGGATAGGAGAAAGCCATCCTCTTCAAAATCATACCACTTTCAATAAAAAGTTCGATCAAACACAGCTCATCCTCCTCTCCTTTAGCCTTTCCAAATATCACATCTCGAAGAGAAGAGACCAAACAACCAGGCACAACAACAGAATTAAGGAACTCTTTTGCGAATTCGGGTATTCCATAATGATTAATGATCAAACAAAGTCGAAATAAGACTCCTCAAGAGCAGAAAAAATAGAACGAAAAAAATATCACTAAACTTTGTATGAATACAATGCAGCAAACTTTGCATTACTACTTTCAGATGATGTTGCTGCAAAAGTTCACTTTACGACAGGACTATATGAAGGAACTGGCGGCTGGAAGAAGGTTAGGTAGAAAAGTAAATTTTCAGAATGTATGTATACTTTAGTAGAAGGTTCCGTTAGGTAACATGCTCTCTTGGATGTGAGTATCAGAAGGAGTATGTATATGAACATTCTTTTACATGCAAAACTAACATGAAGCTTCCACTAGGCCAATTTTGTTGTGTCCTTCCAAGTTTTTGTTAATTCATATGTTCCTATGTACAATAATAATTGCATATTTAAGTGTGAATATTTAGAAGATCGAAATTGTGTGCATGTTTTCTTCTTGTTAGATAAAATACTCAGCTACAACTAAATCCTTATTTCACCAACTCCTAAAGTTATTTTACTTCAATAATTCAATCCATGCCATATTCATACCAAACTCGTAAATCATAATCATAGACCTTCAAATCACAAAAATAGTCCTGCACATATGCTCATTTAAATATATAATGGTAAGCACAATTATCTAATAAGTTTTGGTCTGTCAACTGGTGCAGAAATGCCGATGACCATGTCACAATTTCTGGACCACAACTTTAGGTCTGAAGTCAATGCCAAGCGTGAAGTCGTTCAGCGAGAGTGAAGTCAACTCTATATATATTAGTTTAATCTAGTGCTTTTGGCAGAAACGTTGGTTAGTTCGGTAATCACCTTGCACGTTCATTGGTATCAGCTGCAGCGTGAAAGTGCAATTGACAATTGATCTTGAACAAGTTCATGACGGCGATATGTGTGCTCCAGCTCATAACAGTCTGCACTTGGCACAAGTGGTAAAGTGTATGAGACATTTTCAGTTGTAAATTTCAGTTGGCTTAGACAATAGACATTGGGCCTTGATTGTATGATGTGTTTAGGATGAGCAATGGATGCTTGAGCTGCACGATTAGGTGATGGATAAAAACTTAGGTGTTATTTGTGTTGTTGACCCATCAAAAGAGAGTGTTGCTAGCATTCCTCTTATGCTTATAGTGTATGTGTTGATTTGTGATTTGGAGAATGATAAAACAGAACCTATATATATAGTTTGTCCTTAGCTGACACCTCCAAGTTTCCTACCAAAGTTTAGGCAAGTCCTCAGCGTGCCAATGTGTTTGGGAGTATGGAATATGGATTCACTTTCAATGATACACGCTGTTGATTAAATTGTTTGATTTTTATTTTTTTGAGTTGGATTAAATTGTTTGATGTGTATCAATAATACTAAGATAAAAATAAACCACATAAAGGTGACACATAACTATAGAGGTACTCCTCAAAATAAAAATAAAAATAAAAATATAACTTTGGAGTACCGTGAATGAAATGGTAATAGCAATAGAGAAAATAGACAAGTAACAAAGTCCCACATCGGGTGGTACCATGAAACAAGAAACAAAGTTATCTATAAATTAACATGCAACGAAAAGGCATAAATATGGAATTAACTGTTTTTTTGACATCCACTGTTTCCTAGAAACACATGGAAATGATCAATAAGCCAGCGATAATTAACTACTGCTAGGGTATTTTAGGTTTTTCCATGTGTTTTTAGGGAAGTTTGAATGCCAGAAAAGCAATTTTCAATGAGGTTAGTCTTGCTTTCTCCTCAACATTGTTGAGCCTGCTGATAACGGAGTCATTGATGCACACAGATCAAGCATCCATTGACATCGTTTTCACAAGATCTCAACATTGTTGCAATGCAAGTTAAATTTATCGTTTGGGATGAGGTTGAGTCGTTTTTACCTAAGCCCAGCCGCCGAACAGACGGATTTAGGCATGTCTTTGAAATATGGTGGCATGTCTGTGGGGACTCTTTCAACATCTCATTCTCAAATATATGCTTCGAAATAGCAAAGATGGATTAAATCCTTTTAGTTGATGAGTTTCTTTCTTGGCATGATGAATTGTATGATTTCACTTTCTTGCCATTCTATTTATAAGAGTTATATCTGTTTCAACATTTGATGATTGATATTAAAAGTCAACAATTCATAACTCAAATCTTAGAATCAGGTCTGAACTTAATAAATTTTCCAATAAGTACATGTAGCTTGGATGTGTTTTCAAAATTGAATGCTATGTTTTCCATTCTAGCTTTGTCATCACTTTAATTCTTGCTGTTTATTTCATTTCACTGGGTCGAGTGTTGTTAATGGAAAGTTTCTATTGTTTTGGTGCATTCTCATTTTCTTTAGACGATTGTGCTTCAGAAACTGTAAAATTTAAGCTTACAGTGAACAATTTCAATCCAACAGGAATAGTAACACGGTTTAGAGAGTTAAGCTTTAGATTAATTTCTTTGTATTCAAGATTTTCACATTGTTATGTACTTTTTCGGTGTAATGTAATTACGTAAGTGTCGTCAACCATTTCATAGTTCAAACTTTGTAACTTAATTAAGTGAATTTATGTGTACCAATACGCAAAAAGAACTGCAAATTTTTAGAGGGACTAAAACGAAAAGTTGATATATTTATAAAGATCAAAAACATATTTAACCTTTTAAAAAATGACAAGAACTATGCTCTAGGTTCCCTCCACGGTTAGGTGGAATGCAGAGATGATTTTCATTTTGGTTCTTAGTTGATCTGCTTATGCTGTGGTCTAGCCAATGATTTGCATTGTAACTAGTTTACCAAAGGTTTCCATAAGAGGGTTGAATGTTACAATGTTGTTTGAAAATGTGCTTTATAAACCTATGTTTGGAAATTCAATGAAACTTAAGACTTAAGAGCACTTTGTGTGCTTTATGTTGGATAAGAGTACAAATCCATTGATTGGTTTTCAAATATTTGAGTTCCAGGCATTGGAAAATAACAGAAAATTAATCTGAGGTACTTTTATTAACCAACATACAACAGGAAAATGACATTACCAATGATACTTTGTTATGTTAATATGTATTGATAATGATGGTACAAGATGATGAGATTTAGTGGTTCACTTAAAAAGCAAGTTTACATACATAGGTAGGTCCTGTTTAGAATATTATACAAATCTCTCTTGTAAGAGTTTAATTTTTTATTTTTGTCTTAACACAATTAATGAATGGCTAAAATATCGTTTTGGTCCCTGCAAATATGCTTCGTTTTGGTTTTAGTCCCTGTAAATATTTTTTGTTGTTTTTGGTCCCTGCAAAATATTTTGTTTTTGAAAATAGTCCCTAGAGGGACTATTTTCAAAAGTAAAATATTTTGCAGGACCTTTTCAAAAATCAAAAGATTTTGCAGGGATTATTTTTCTAATAAATGGGTTCAGTCATCATGTGCTACGTGTGAAAATCATCACAAAAATGGGGTCAGGGACCAAAACCAAAACGAGACATATTTGCAGGGACCAAAAACAACAAAAAAAAATTACAGGGACTAAAACCAAAACGAGACATATTTGCAGGGACCAAAACCATATTTTAACCTTAATGAATTAAGTATGAATTTTTAAGTTTTTAGTGCTTAAAAACTCATATTTAATTAAAAATTCAAAAAATTTATGGGAAAGATTGTTATAATATTCTAAATATCTATGTAAATATTCTTTCAAAAATACGAAAGGTACACATGAGTTGACTTAAAAATAGGGACGATAAGTTGTGATGGAAAACATTTGGGGGACCAAAACTTGTTGTAAATTTTTAGAGAGACTAAAATGAAATTTGAGATATTTATAAAGATCAAAAACTTATTCATCCCTTATAATAATTAACTAAATTTGAATTATGTTAAACAATATGCATCAATGTTAATTTAAAGGAATTATAATACTATTTTAATTAACAAGTTAATAATTAGTCTTAAGGAAACTACTTAATAATTATAACTCTTTTTATTAAAAATAGTTATAAAAGAAAAATTTAAGCTTGACGCTAAGATAAACATTAAAAAAACGTTAACGAGTGTCCCACCCTTTAAGAACATTAAATAGTTCCTAAAAAAAACATTAAATGGTAATTTTTTTATAAAAATTTATGTATTAATTGATAATTGAAACATTTAACCTTTTTTTATAAAAAAATAATTAATTTTGAATCCTTAAAGAATAATTTGTGGAGGCTCGTTGGCAAGTCCCAAACAAAGAAAACCAAGTGGTTTCACATGTGAATAGGTAAAAGAAAATAGACATGTCCCACATCGAGTGGTTTCTGAAACAGAGAAATAAAACTATCTATAAAACCAAATGTGAAGGAGAGGCATTAGCATGGAATAGAAGATTCTCATGAGTTTGATTCTAAGATTCTTATGTGTAATGACTTCACTATTTCGCTGAAGAATAATCATGTTTGCAAAATTCTTATGAGTTACTGAATCAATAGGTTATTAGCTGATCTGTTAATTTAAAAAATAAAAAGAATTATGCTACTTTATTCCATCCACCTAACTGTGTTAAATTTTGGTTCTTAGCTGATCTGTTTGTGGTGTGGTCTAGCAAAAGATTTGCATGGTAAATAGTTTATCCAAGGTTTGGGATATGTTTGGAAATTCAATGCATTACTAATATACTTAGTTATGTAATTTTGTTTTGATTATGATGGTCAAAGATGATGAGATTTAGTGGTCTTGTTTTGCAATCCTGTTTGATCATATCACACTAGTTTCTACCTTTCCTGTATGAAGAACATCAGTTCTGTTTCTTTGTTCCTAGATAGATGTTGTTCCGTCCAATTTGTATATCTTTTAAACACGTGTTCTCGCCTTTTAGCTTCTGGTGGCGAATGCAAGGTATTTATATTTTTTTGCATTATTAAGACCTTTTTGCAGTTAATTTTATATTTTTTTTCCCTCTTTTAATCTGACATCCTCAACTACGCAAGGTCAGTAAAATTTGGTTGAAATCTTCCTACTATTTATGTCTGTCAACTATTGCATAAATGTCGACGACCATGTAACAATTTCTGGACACCAACTTCAAGTGTGAAGTCAATCTAATGCTTTTAGCAGAAACGTTGGTTAGTTTGGTAATCACCTTGCGCGTTCATCCTTAACTAATTTTCCTATCACTACCTTTGATTTTGCGGTTAAAATATCTTTGCACTCATACAAACATGTATTTTTATTAGGAATCTAGCAATGAAATATAGATTTACCTTGGTACTTAACAGATTTGCGTTCAACTCACTCTATTAATGCACTCCAACAGTTGCTTGTTTTGGCATAGTTCTTTTATAAATTTTTGTAGGGAACTTGTGGTAATGCTGATGAAGTGATGTGTGTGTGGCTTATGTTCTAGTCTGCATTTCCTTCTGCCAACTTTCCCTTTAATTTTAGGAGTACGGAATATGGATTAATTCACCTTCAAATATAGACGTTGTTGATTAAATTGTTTGATGTGTGTCTTGTTGTACTTGTGTAACAAATGTGAGTTAAAAGTCTCACATATATTGCTTATAAAAGTGGTACAGGTTCGGATACATGATATGATACCCTGAAGTATCGAGTAACGGAGGATATTCTATTCTAATCGTTACGCTATTGCCACATGATATTTATGTATATTGTTTTGAAACGATTATAGTACTAATTAAACAATTTAACAATTACTCTTAACAATTATGATTTTTTATTGAAATTAACACTTTATTTATTCAAATTAACAATTATAAAATAAAAAACTTAGCACAACAAGGCAGAGCAATAATAATACGATACGATAAAACTAACCCACATCCAAGTTGACAGACAAGTATAGAGTACTGCTCAAAATAAAGTAAAAAGATAACTATAGAGTCCCACATCGGGTGTTTTGTGAAATAGAGAAAATGAAGTTTTCTATATAAGTAAGGTTTGACCGGTTAAGTTTTATGATATGTTACAGGACACTTCGCTGAGTAACGAAGTGTTGTCATTCGTTTCATAGTTCATTCTTTATTAAATCTCCATGTTTCCAGTGGTGTTGATTTTATGCTAGAAGTGATTAGCAATGCAAGCAAAACATTCTAATTAATTGATGTTTGCTTTGCAATCAGTCTCTGGGATAAAAACGACACTCCTGCAATGATATCAAATTTATCATAAGCAGCAAAGTAAAGAAATGCTTTCATTTTCTGCCTCTTCATTTCCACATTTATCCACTCACTTGTTTTTATCATTACCCTCTGTAAAATTTATTCAAAGCAAACACACATAACAATTAGGGTTCCGACTGCGGATCTCTTTCTACTTCAAATTTGAAGAACCTGATCTGTATTTGCAAGTTCAAAAATGTTTGTTACTGCAACAGCGATTGAAAAATTGAAGATGAACTTTACTAGAATCAGCATTTTTTTATTTTAACTTATTGTTGTAGAACATGATCTGTATTTTCAAACTTGTTTGTTACTGTGTTGATTGTCAAACGAAAATAAACTTTACCGGAATCTACATTTTTTTAATTTTAACGTATTGTTGTGATGTTTGTGGTGTGTAAATCTATGGTTCTTTATATGATTTTTATTTTTTATATCAACTATATTTCTGTTTAATTAGGGTTTGAACTTCTTCCATGGTTGAATGATGGTTCATGTAAACATTGATTTTAGTTGCTTTACATCTTAGTGTAAATCGACACTTCTGATCAAAGGTGTGTCCGGTGTCAAACATGTGTAACTGCCAAACTCTAACACCACACTGACGCATGTAATTACATTGAATTATGTCTTTTTATTAAATTGTTATTGGTGTCAATGTCTCAGTGCGTGTCTATGCTTCATTGGTAAATTTTATGTTGTGGAGTTAAAAAATTGCTGTGTAGAAGGTACATTTAATTTGTAGGTCGAGCATAAAATGGAGTTGAGCTTACAATATCATATATAATTTATAGATATGTAAAGAATCATAAAGCATTATTCAGATGTGAAAAGCAAGAGTAGAGATCATCAAACATTGAACGATTTATATAGGAAAGTTTGATCTGAATGTTTTTGCCAAAAGAAAATGTATGTTGGCAGCACCCCACATATGGTACGAGGTTTGTCCAGCACAAACATAAATCCCACATCACATATTCTCCCATGTTGAGTGAATACGTCAGATTATGTGATTTACAATGTGTATTATGTAAACAATTTTTTTGATCAATTAAATAATTTATGTATTTGTCAATATTATAGATTTTTTTCTTTTGTCAATATTATAGATTAAATACATGAGTTATTCATTAAATCTAAAAATTGAATCTAAAAGTAAATTTTTGTTTAAAATAGTGATTGAAGGATGTAGTAGAAGTCTCATCATTTATCAATTCAAAGAGTCTCTTGAAGTGAAAATCTTTTGTGGATTTCTTACTTTCTCACATGTCCTTCAAAATTTTCATTTTGCTCCCAAATCATTTTTGCAAAATTTTGAATTATATAATTCAAACTTTAACAATACTCAAAAAATATATTACAATTAATACAAAGATCGATCTCTACCGACCATCTACCGTCCCCACAAAAACTCCACAACAATTTTAGGGAAGCTATAATAGTCAACAATGACCATAGTATCATAAACACATACGGGTAGCACTTGAGTGATATTGTGACATTGACCAACCACAATGTCACAAGTGTCTTTCTTCTTTCTCTTTCATAATATTTTTTTGTTTCTTTGTACACTTGTGACATTGTGGTTGACCAATGTCACCAATGTCACCAACCACAATGTCACCCAAGTATTTTCCAAACAGAGACATGCATGAACAACAATTTTAATATTGTTTTACATAGAATTAAAAAGTTTACGCTAAGATTATGATTTAGAGGTAAACATTTTTGGTGTAAACTTGGTTTCCTCCGTGCAACTGTCGAGATTAATCCACTAAGGCTGAGAACTAAAAGGCGGTAAACTCTTCCTAAAAGTTTAATATTAATGCATGCCAAAACTCGAGTTTGAACCCAGAACCTTAGTTAAGTTAGAAGACCCTTGTATCATCTCATCTCAGCGCTCTTGAGTATAGGTAAACATTTAAATTACATAGGAATAAACATGTGAGGAACAAAAATGTCTTGAAAATGAACTATAAATAAAAACATTGGTGATAGTATACTTATTTTATAAAGGAATTTGGAAGGAGGGGATGGTGGCTCATTCTGAAAAGTTTGCCCTAATCCTGATCCCGCCTTTTTTGGTGGTTTTGAGTAATTTTTATGAAAGAGTTTGCAAGGAATCGAACCAGGTACCATATACTTTCAGTTTACAACTATAACCACTATGCCACTTCTATTTTCGTTGAAATATTGTTGCTTCCAAAAATGAAATACATGACTAAAACATTTTTTTTAAAGCCCCAACCGTCCTACCGGTTTACTCTCTCATAACAGTTATTTTTTATTATTAGCGGAACCTTTATTGATAGTAGTTCTTTTTCATTATTTTTTTTGTGTACGCTAACTACGTGTTACGATATTAAAGTTGCATCTTTAAAATTGTAGATAATTTGATTGATCCAAATGATAATTTTTTCCTTAGAAACTTCACTTTTTCCTGTAATTTTGTCGGCATCTTTGTTTCTCCTATATTATATTACATGAAGTTTTTGTTCTGACTTTTTATTTGCAAAAATCACTATAGTAGACTATAACATTACTTTGTTTTGACAAAGTAATGACTTTGACTCCATATTCATTTTTGTTGATTTTCATATTAATTTTTGTTGATGCAAACTAAATGTTGTTAATTTGCTTCTTTGAAATTGTGCATGTCGATCACTCTCAATTGTCACTTAGTTTGATTGTTTCTGAATTTAAATATAACTCTACGATTAATAATATAGCCAATTTAATATTTTATATATGAAACTCTACAAAAATCCGTGCATCGCACGGGTTAGAGTCTAGTCTAGATAAAAAGTAAAGACCGCATAATAATTTGGCCAAACTCTCTGTTATGGTTGATGGCCTTTATCCCAAAGAAAGCATGATCGATTACCGACAAACAATCTAAGCTCAAGAGACAATGTAGAATAAGGAATCGCTAATCTTTATTATGCATTTCC
>Ga0228711_1006476_pt1 | contig 17363 bp, 7 predicted proteins | sample MedpolnodulmetaG_2_FD_177996 | JGI IMG/M metagenome (GOLD analysis project Ga0228711, IMG submission 177996) | Root nodule microbial communities from Medicago polymorpha collected in Santa Monica, California, United States - brown nodules | ecosystem: Host-associated > Plants > Roots > Nodule...
CCCCCCCCTTCTTGTGTTTTTCTCACCTTCATATTCCACCCAACCAGATGAATGCCCTTATAATTTGCATTCTTTCGAATAAAATTGTGAGTGGTTTGGTCAATGCTATCACATATACTTTGAGGAAGCCAAGTTACCTACATGTAGTAATATGGGATGGAGGAGAGAACAGATGATGTTAGAGTCACTCTACCTGGTTTATTCAACAACCTATGTTTCCAAGAAGCAAGTCTAGATTGCTTTTTCTCAATGATAAAAAGAAAGTCACTACGCTTAGCTCTTCCTTTTAGAATAGGGAAGCCCAAATATTTGTCAAAAGAGGTGGTGCTTCTAATGCCAGTGATGGAAGTAAGTCTATTAACTTTTGCATGAGGTGTACTTCAAGAGTAAAAAGCCCGAGACTTAGACAAATTAATTTTCAACCTAGAGGCCTGACTGAAACGGCTAAACATTTCTGTGATGAACCGAAGTTGAGAATTTTTTGCTTTGGTGAAGAGGAGGACATCATCTGCAAAGAGAAGGTGAGATATATGAAGTCCGTAGGCGGAGATTTGTATAGGATCCCAAGACGGCGCTGTTGATAGTTGTGGAGAGTTTTTCCATGCAAATGATGAATAAATACGGAGAGAGTGGGTCTCCTTGGTGGAGGCCATGAGAAGGCTTGAAAGGAGGCAGCTTGTTCCAATTCCAAAGGATAGACAGTGTTGGTGAGGTGACACAATGCATTATCATCTTAGTTGTAATATTTAAAGCTTGTTATCAAAAGCTTTTTCTAAATCAATTTTAAAAGCAACAAGGTCTTTCTTCTTCTTGGATCTTCTCATGTAATGAATACTTTCCTGCAAAACAACTGCATTATCAGAAGTGCCTCTACCTGGCAGAAAACTGCTTTGGAAGGGGCCAATAATAGTATCCAAAATCTGTCTAAGGCGAAGAACAAGAACTTTAGTGATGATCTTGTAAACAATGTTGCAAAGGCTGATCGGTCTAAAGTCTTTGTAGGTTTTGGGGGGGTCACTCTTAGGGATGAGAGAAATTAGAGTATCAGAGAGAGTTGGGTCAAAACTTCCAGTTTCAAAGGCTCTTTTGACCATTTGGAAAATGTCTTCTCCTACTATATGCCAATATTGCTTGAAAAAAATGCATTGAAAACCATCTGGGTCAGGGGCTTTGTAAGGCTTCATAGAGTTTAAGGCTGTGAACACCTTGACTTTGGTGATGGGACGGGTTAAAGAGGTTTTGTCAAGTTCATCAATGGTTGGGTGAGTTCCTTCTGAAAAAGAGTGGTTGGTGCCATGTTGGTTACTACAAAAAAGCTTTTTGAAATATTGATGAGCTTCATGCTGGAGGACATTACTATCATCTGACCAAGTACCATCCGGGAGTTGAAGTCTATGGATTCTGTTTCTCTTTCTTATACAATTTGATTTGAATCAATTTGATAAGAATAGAATTCCTTTTTAAAGAAATTGATTCGAATCAGCAAAATAAAACAATGAGTCTGTAAAATGATTTGATTCATATTTTGCAGGGTATGGTCTGAATCAAATCAAACAATTGAAAGAGGAGATTTTGAAAAAAAATGTTCACAAACTTGTTTGTAAAACCATATTTTGAAAAGTAAGTTTTTATTCAATTACGATTAACACACGAAATATTCAAGACCTGGATTTAAAAGAGCTTACAATATTAACTAATCTATAAGTATAACTAAACAAAAATATTATCTAATCAAATTGTGGAGTAAACATCATCAAAACTACTACAAAGACCCTTAGGAAAAGGGTGAAAAAAGAGAGCATATTTAGCATATAAAGACTAATCTTTGGTATGCTTCCAAACTAGCATATCATGTAGCGGTTCTCGAGGCCAAATATTTTAAAGAATATCATCAAGCAACCAAGGTACATGGGCTGAAACAAATGGAGAACACTTGAAAAATGGCGAAAAACTGCAAAATTCGCATCCAGATTACCGCCTCATGCGCCCATGCGCATGGGACAGCCATGAATGTTGTCCCATGCACCCCTGCGCCTTACCACTTTCTTCTTTATTTCTATTCTATTTCACTAATTGCTAAGTTGAACGGCAATCCTTGTGAAGACGATAACTTACTACTTTATTACTTGTTACGATTTGGTTCACTTGTCAATTTTCATCATCAGCATGCCCATTGCACATTGCTCGACAGAAAAAGTTAAAATGTTAGGGGAAGAAACATTTCCTTGGAAAATACTAGGGGGAAAATAAAATTTAAAATTTTCTAAAAGGAAACGTTTAGAAAAATATTTTTTGGACAATTTCACCCAAATTGATTTTTTTTTCTTCTTGAAAAATTCACTTCCATTCCTCCAATTTATCTATATAAACATGATAGGAAAAATAGTATGATAAAACTTCTGAATTAATTACAAATTATTGAAAGCATTGTAAAAAAAACATATTAATGAAAGCTGATTTGTTATTTTCCATTATTTATAAAAAAACAAAACAAAAAGCAAAAAGGAGAAGGGCCTGTTGTGATGTCACGTGAGATTTTGAGAGGTACAGTTTCAATTTTGTTGTCAATGAAGCCACAAAACAAGAGTACTTTTTTGTTGTCAATACAACCAAAAGCGACATGCGAGCAACAATCTACGCTACCAAGGTTTTTTCGATAGCAAAATTAATCATTATAAATATAATATTCATGGATTTAAGAGTATATTGTTATTCATTATCTTTTGAACTTTATGCTGGTAATGAAAATTACATTTTTTTTTCTTCATATTTTTGAAACGAAATAAATTATTTAAAAAAGGGAGAAGTTGATTGTTCCAACTTGCATCTATCTTGTGCGCAATAAAATGAGAACAAAAGTACATATATTTTTCCCTAAAAAAGTACAGATATTTTGGGGTCATGAGACACAAAAACAAAAATCTTATATTTACCTCTAAAAATAGATATTCTTATATCTAGAAAAGAATTTATTCGAAATATCGCCAAAACAAGATGTCCTATTCTTTTGGTGGATGAAAGCAAGAGCACCAAGTCTTGATTTCGATCTTAACTACTAGTGGGTTAATCCTATTATGTTTTTGGGTTAACCTACTTGTTGTTTTTTTTTTTAATTTTCTTCTGTTGTTTTTCTTTCACTTCTAATATACACAGATTCTCTGGGTTTCTCCTTGTACTATGGAGAGCTTTTTGGTTAATATATAATTCAATTTGCCTTCTAAAAAAAAATGTAATATACTACACAGTGGAGACAAATCATGATTTCCAAAATATTTTTAAAGTTCCAAAATATTTAAAATGTTAAAAGGAAATGTGATTCATATTTTAGATGATGTTAGCACTTCATAAATTTTTCTTTTTGATAAGAAAGATATACGCAGACATGGCGAGTTCTACAATGGATCACTTTCGTAAGTGGTTTACCGTGGACCAATACTTAAAAACTAGTGGAAATTATAACGATAATAATCTTAAAAAAACATTACTCGTCTTTATGAATAAGATGAATATTTGATTGATGTTGATTCAATATGAGATGAACTTTTTTTACCATTTTATAATCAGTATCTATTGTTGGCCGATATGATGGGTTTCCACTATAATGTTGAAATTGTTTACAATTATCAATTACCAAGGTTCCTTCAATTTACGAATTACCACGATTCTAAATCTTCTACACCATGCAATCACTCCAATTGCCTCCAACTTCAAGCTCCTTGAAATTGGATGAATCCCAAGGTCTTCGAATCAAGCTAGCATGCAATCCATTGATCTTCTTACTCATGAAATCTTCTTTGCTATGTTTCCGCTTCGATCCCCTTCAAACTTGATCGTTTGAGAAACAACCCCCACAATTACCTTTGGAGGTGAAAAGTACCACCTTTTGCTTTAGATCCTTCAGGCTCCACCAAAATCCTAGAATGAAACCAAACTTATCTAAATCCCAAATTCTACAAGTGTTCTTAAAAAAGTGTTTAAGAAAATGAGAGAGAAAAGACTTTAGAGTGATTTTTCAAATTGATTCAATAGTTTGTGAAATGAGTGGAGACAACTATATATAGGTGAGCAGGTTGGGCTAAATATTTAACTGTTAAATAATGAATCTTTCGAATAAGAGAATGTGTGATTTGAATCAAATAGTGTAAACTCGAAATCTGAGATGCGATAAGATTGATTTGATAGCCAAGAACATCAATTCGAATCAAGGATTTTCAAATGAAGATTGATGAGAATCAGAAATAATTTAATTTGAATCATACTTCCCGAAGGGAGAAATGATTCGAATCATTTTTTCTTTTAAGTAGTTTTAATTCGAATCGAAAACTTGAAACATCAGAATGGCTAAACCCGGAGGGCATAATGATTTGAATCAAGGATATACATGATATTTTGATTTAAATAAAAGCTTTAAAAATCAAGTTTTTGTGTGAAAATAATTTAATTTGTAAAACTCAACCCAACATATTTTATAATATCCAAGAAGAACTACTCAAAACAGAGAGTGACACAAAGGATTTGCGAGATCTAGACTACATTAAGGTGATTTACAAACTAAGCTAAGACAATGTAACAAAAACAACATAAATCAAACTAACATCATCAAAATTAAACCTAGAGGATCAATGTAGCAACTACATCTATTAATTAAGTCACCATTGCAGACATGAAAATATAAATGACCGTTTACTTTCAAGAGATGGTGTTTGTCGTGGTCAGAGTTTAAAACAACAACAAAACATAAGACTACGATATCAGACGAGCAACTAACTCCGAGAGAATTAGTAGGGAGAATTCAATGTACCTGAGGCGGGGAAGTGGACACAATCTAAGACTTGAGCACAACACCAGTAGAGGCACTCTGCTTAGCAAGCTAATTCAAACGTTCATTACAATGACATGTAGTATATATGATAGAAAGAAACAACACAATCTTGTCAACGGATCTTGCCATTGTTTACAACATTTTGATTTGAAGTTGTTGCACATGAATAGGTGATATCCTTACTCATGGTAGGAGAAATGATACAACAACAACCAAGCCTTATCCCACTAAGTGGGTCGGTATACATGGATTAAATTACGTCATATTGTTCTATCATAAACCAAATTTGGATCCAACTCATTGACCTCTAAATCCTTTCTAATGGTTTCTCTAATAGTTTTCTTAGGTCTTCATCTACCTCTTTTAACTTGACTTTACTCCATTTCATCTACTCTTCTTACGACAGCATCTACGGGTCTTCTCTCTACATGCTCCAACCATCTAAGCCTATTTTCTACCAACTTTTCTACTATAGGTGCTACCCCCACTCTCTCTAATGGTGTCATTCCTAATCTTATCATGTCTAGTCTTACTACTCATCCAGCACAACATCCTTATCTCTGCTACACTTACTTGATTCTCATGTTGACTCTTAACCGTCCAACACTCTGTACCATACAACATCGTCGGTCTGACTGCTGTCCGATAGAACTTTCCTTTCAACTTAAGTGGTGCTTTCTTATCGCACAAAACACCTGAGTCTCTTCTCCATTTCAACCACCCAGCTTGAATATGATGGCTTACATCTGGTTCTATTTCTCTGTCATTTTGTACTATAAACCCAAGATATTTAAACCGTGTAACTTGGGGTATTATATGATCTCCAACTTTCACATCCAAGGTAGACCTACTTCTCCTTTTGCTGAAGTTACATTCCATATACTCTGTCTTGCTTCTACTCAAGCGGAAACCATACGCTTCTAAGGCTTGTCTCCAGGTCTCTAGCCTCCCGTTCAATTCCTCCCTCGACTCACCAAGTAAGACTATATCATCTGCAAAAAGCATACATCTCAGTGCTAACTCTTGGATGTGTTCCGTAAGTACATCCAAAACTAAAGTAAAAAGATAAGGACTTAGTGTTGACCCTTGGTGCAATTCTATTGTTATGGGAAAATCTTCGGTAGCCCCATCCTGCGTCCTCACACTAGTCGAAACTCCCTCATACATATCCTTGATAGCTCTAATATAGGCAATCCTAACCCCTTTCTTCTCCAAGGCTTTCCAAAAAATCTCTCTAGGAACTCTATCATATGCCTTCTCCAAATCCATGAAAACTAAGTGTAAGTCTTTTTTATCTGTCTGATATCGCTCCATCACACGTCGAAGTAAGTAGATCGCTTTCATAGTCGACCTCCCAGACATAAAACCAAATTGGTTATCCGTAACTCGAGTCTCCTAAATAAATCTGTCATACACACGAGAGGGTAGCTTGATGGATTTTTGTGTTTAAAATAGATGAATATTTCAACTACATATCGGTTAATTGATATCGAAAGGTAGTTGTATTGGTATTGGTACTCGCTAACGTTTTTTTTTGTGGTGGCCAGGGTTCGAACCCTGGACATTGCATATGTTATGCATTGTCCATACCAACTGAGTTAAGTTCACGAGGACGGTACTCGCTAATATTTGTACCTTCTAAATGAATTAGTAAAATTACCAAAACATTATATAGTTAAATATATATAAATCGAATCCACATGAAAGAAATCCTAACATAATTTACTCAGATATTGCAAAATTATGTAATTTACTAATTTACGGGTTATTTTAGTGAATTAAAAATGCAATTTACCTTTTTGAATTGTCAAATGAGACTTTTGGTAACATGCATTGATGAAAAATATAGTTTGATCCAATATTGTTGACATTTTTAAACATAAATATGATAAAGGACTAACTTGACACAAAATGAAAATAATCACCGGTTTAAAACTTAAATTAAGATAAATGACCTTAGAGTAGTTTTGTCAAATTAAAATATCATTTATATTCCTACTGGGATTCGAACAATTACATGAACTTTATTCTTGGTAACTAGTAAATACTCTAATACTCTACCAAAAAGCTATTTAAAAAGATTAAATACTTATATGAGCTAAAACAAATGCCTCATAATCATAATAGTCCTCATGAGTTATTCAAATAGAAATATCAAAGAAGATGTTTAAGGTTTTCTCTTCCTACACATTGGAATAAACATATTGTTTTTATTCATAATTTAAGAATATGTAAACATTTATGCTATAAAGTATAGAACTTACGTATAAATGCATGCCAATAACATCATGACTCCTGTTCCTTCCTATCCGACTAAGATAAGGATTGCCAAGAGTTGGGCAGCCATTCCTGTAGTCTATATCTAACAAGTCGATATTGTTGTACTTTTAATGCAAACGATATGCATAAAGCCATTCAACAATCAATTCTTGAGTAAATTATTCACATTTCCTTTATTCAGATTGAAATTCAAATTTTCCTTTGTTTAACCTTCGGACGACTCCTTTAAATTTTTGTTTTATTAAAAGGATATATATCTATTTGACCAAAATATTAAGTACGTTTATTTTAATCATAAACGATATATATATATAGGAACCAAAGAACACGTCCAACTTAGGTTGATAAGCTGCTAACTAAGAAATAAAATATTCATTAAGAAAAAGAGGAAGAGGAGAAAATTCAAAGATAGAACACATTTGACCTTCAAAAGAATTTATATATACAAAGATTACAATTCAATTTTTTATCATACAAGATTGCAAGCGTTGAATCTCTAATGAGGAACGTGAGAGAAGACTTGAAGTGTTTACAACTAAAATGAGGAAAAGATCCCTTCTAATTAATTAGTTAAAATGATTGATGATTTAAGAAGATTTTTTCAATTCTCTTAATACGCAAAATTCATGATAACTACATATATTAATTCATTCGCGAAGCCTTTTTGGATAATCAAATCAATGCTCAGAAACACAACATTCATGGAATAACATCACATTGAGCAATCTTGATTAACTAATCACAATTTTATATCAAATTAAATACCTTCAAATATTCGGAAAATACCACTTTAAACATGTTTTAATTTTAATTATCCTAAACAATCGAGTGTCTTTATATATCTACACGAACACAAATAGAACAATTATGTTAGCTGCTAATAGAGATAGACTTGTTAGATATTTAGCATAGTTTAGTCTTTTGTGACTTATTATATTTATACTTTTCTATTGCTTTGTATTGTTAACACTTGCATTCGATTGAAAGTTAGTCACGTGTTCTTTCTCTTCTCTCTTTTTCTCTATGAACTCATGCACTTCAAGAAAAGCACTATTTTGTGGCCAAGTTAAAAAGAATTTTTGGCCAACAAATAACCCTCACAAAAATTATTAGTAAAAAAAACATGTCAAATGTTAAACTTCAAATCAATTGTTATTAATGGCTGCAAAAACAATCGAGTAGAAAATTATTTTGTGGCAATCTTTTTTATTAGCGGCGACCAAAAACGACCATAAATATTGTATCATCATGTAAATTATACATGGATCCCACCTAACTATCAACATCGCGACCGACCATGTTTCGCCACGTGGCGGGATATCCAGGACCCGTCGGATTCGCCAGGACTTAAGGTTGATCATATGGGCGATCCCTTGACCCATTATCACGGGGTCTTTAGGCCCAAGTTCCCTTTGACTTGACCCACACCCTTGATGTCGTATGCCAAGGATCAAGGTGAAAAAGTGTTGGGGAAAATCGCTCCAACTTCTCCTAGGGTTCCCACCTTATAATGTCCACAAGCAGCATATCCCTAATGAGGATCATGACCTAAAAACACACTCATCTCTCTAACTCTGGTAAAACACATTGATGCCAGGGTTGGAATTATTGTACTTCAACCAAGTACAGTTGGCGTCCACCGTGGAGCTTCGGTAACACTAGCCTAGACCACCTTTTCTAAAATCTATGTTAGTTTTACTTGTTAACATGGAGAAAAGAGGGTCTTGAAATGAATAGTTGTATTACATTTCCAAAATGATGAAAATGTTAAATGAGCTATTTTCATTATTTCCTAAAATCCATTTCACTTGTTAGAATTTTATCTTCTCTTCATCACAATGACTCACTTTCAAAGTTTATTCTCTTTTTGTTAACATATAAAACTAACACAAAAAGGGAAGCCAAAGGCGCTTAAGCTTCTGCATATGCATGGTCCGCAAAAAGGTCCTACCGTTTGGTGTATTGTAGCAACCTTACTCTATTTTTAACACAATAGGTTGTTTTCAAGACTTGAACTCGTGACATTTTAATCGCGTAACAACAACATTATCGTTGCGTCGGGACTCCCCCTCAACATGTATAACTAACACATATTTTAGGAAATTAACATGAATTTTTTTTTTACTACCTTACTTTTTGCCAAAAAAACATAAAAATACCCTACTTTTTCGAAAAATTGCAGAACTGCCTTACTTTTTCAGATTCCTCTAGTACCACTCTACTTGGAGTTGTGGGGTACCCTCAAAAGTGACAAAAATTTTGTCCTTATTATACCCCACAACTCCAAGTTGCGGGGTAGTTTCTTTATTTATTTTTTTGAAATTTTCAACTACCACTATATCTTGACTTGCATGGTATTTTTGGGGTTTTTTTTTTTTAAATTTTTAAATACCCCACAACTTGGGGTAGAGTGGTATAATAAGGACAAAAATTTCACATGCATAGTTTTCCGTTCTTGCATGCATAATATAAAAAAATAATAAAAATAATTTAATTTTAATAAATTAATAAAAATTATATAACAAATAAAATTACTCGAAGGGTGAAACGTATTGTACATGTAGAGCCGTACTACTCGTTGGATGATGTTCACAATGACTCGAAGTTAAGGTATGATTGTAAGACTCTTGAAAGAGACATTGAAGTGGAGCATATGAGCCCCATTATCAGTCAACTTTCCCGAGAAATGCATATGAGCCCCATTATCAGTCAACTTACCAACAAAATTCAATGCCAAACTTTGGTTACAATGACCCAAACCAAGCTAGCACGTCCAACAACAACTACATCTCCTATAATGACCTAAACTGAGCTGGACCGTCCAACACGAATTACCCCCTACAACAACCCACAATACCCAATGTACAACATCCAAAACTATAACTACCCACCAACACCAACAAACTTACTATCTCAATTCTCTTCGGCTTCGTTGAAATCCAATGAACAATTTCTGGATATGGGATGGCCAACAAGGGAACACGATGTGTCGTTGTCGTTGGGTTATGGTAGTCAGATACAATCAACTACAAATAACAATGACGAAGACCAACATGACCCTCAAGTAAATCGTGGAAGAAATCGTCGAAGACTAGGTTGTGGGACAACAGGGCATTTATAATAATTGTAGATTTTATGATAATTTTATTTGTAATATAATTTTTATTAGTTTATTAAAATTAAGTTATTTTTATTATTTTTTATATTATGCATGCAAGAACGGAAAACTATGCATGTGGAAATTTTGTCCTTATTATACCACTCTACCCCAAGTTGTGGGGTATTTAAAATTTAGAAGAAGAAAAACCCAAAAATACCACGCAAGTCAAGATGTAGTGGTAGTTAAAAATTTAGAAAAAAAATATAAAGAAACTACCCCGCAACTTGGAGTTGTGGGGTATAATAAGGACAAAATTTTTGTCACTTTTGAGGGTACCCCGCAACTCCAAGTAGAATGGTACCAGAGGAATCTGAAAAAGTAGGGCAGTTCTGCAATTTTTCGAAAAAGTAGAGCATTTTTGTGTTTTTTGGCAAAAAGTAGGGTAGTAAAAAAAATATTCATTGGAAATGTTTTTATTTACTTTGTGAAAATATTTTCAATTATCATTCCCTAAAGTTCGTGTTAGCTTTACTTGTTAACAAAGAGAAAAGAGACTCAATGAACAATTGTTTTACATTTTCAAAAACAATAAAAGTATTAAAAAAAATTATTTTCATTATTTTCTTAAATGCATCATCACTAATTATAGTTTTTTTCATCACTACAACTCACTTTAAAAGTCTTTTTTCTCATTGTTGTCAACTAAAACTAAGAAATGGAAATTGAAAGTATTTTTACAAAGTAACCGTTCCATCAAAATAGCAACTAGACTTTTTTCAAACTCACATTAAACATTAAAAAGAGAACCTAATTAATATTCAAACTCGCACCCTGCGCATCAAATGTATACATAGTTACCATCTAAAATATAATTAATGCAGCTAGACCTTTTTACTTCTATGAGAGAGCCAATAATACATCACTCACATACCACCATTTTAGTGTGGAAAGTGATGGCCATGCAAAACTTTGAAAGAAAAATAAATGACAAGACACAAATGTGACGCAAGAATAGAAAATGGGTCTATGTCCCCATACAAGTCGTCATCAAGATACATACGGTAAGGGTCCATGACCGGCCAATGAGCTAACATTCAATCTAAACTCAAGATCGTCACCACTACCCATGCCCCACATAAATAATAGTATAATAATGATCAAAGCCTTTGTATTCTAGTTTTTTCTTTTTGTAGTAAAATGTTATATTTCATAAATCACTATCAAAATTTTATAAAACTTGTTCATTGTTGAATTATTACTCAAAGTAACATTTTAGGATGAATTGTTTTTAAGGGTAATTTTTGGATGAATTGTTAAATATTACAAATGATAATTCTTTCTTGTGTTCACATTGAAAAGAAAAAATAGACAAGTTGCTTATTTCTAACTATCTAATCCAATTGTAAACAAACAAAAAACTATCTAATCCAATTTGAAAGTTTAGTAGTGATTTTAGAAAAATTTAATTTTTTATTCATTTGATGTTGTATTTTCAGCAAAAGCAGTTGCCCTTACATCAGTTATATGAAAAAGTGAAACTTTTATCTTTCTGATGGTTAAAAGCTAAATACAAAAATTTAACTTTTGATTTTCATCACTCTTGAATAAATATCCTTCGGTCTTTGAGCCATGTTACCAGGGCCGTTCCGATAAAATCGGAGGCCATGTTCAAATATTAAAATTGGACCCCAATGGAAAAACAAGATTTTGTAAGCAATAGCAATCGTCTATTTAAGTTGTAAATAACATAAAAAATAGTCATTCATATTAAGTAAAAGTAAGTTGTATGGGAGGAACTACCTAATTTGTGTTGAACTTCCATAACCACAAATTGTTTTAATATTAAAAATTGGGTTCATAATAAAAATAAACGCCAAAAACTTAAAAAGAATCGTCACTTTGTTTAGTGCAAAATGAATCTTAAGTATATTGGTTGTTGTTGCTTAAAAAAAATGTCTTTACTATATAAGTAGTGACAAATTAGTACTATATTGGAAAAAAATAGTAGCAAATTAGTACTAGCATGCATGATTAAAACTTAAAACAATAGGTAAATACCAATTATTTAACAGATTTAATTTGTGTTGTTAATGGAAATAGATGATAAAAAATTGAAGATATATAGTAGTTTTCTACATTCATATAAAACTCAGAAATGCATATTAAATTGTAATAGCCTGATAGTTGTGCATGTAATTAAGACTTTTATATTTGGTTCAAATTCACACAAATACTAGGGATTGAACCTATAGACCAAGGACCCAAGTGCATTCTATTTACCACTAAACTATTACAAGATGTCTATTGAGTTTTTATATTTTATTATTTATACCTAACACTTTTGGGTGCTATTTTAAAAAAATAAAAAATTTGAGGCTCCTAAGATTGCGAGGCCCGGTAGCTCACCTTGCGCTTGCTAAGGGCCGGGCCTGCATGTTACCTAACAAGTGTTTGGTTTTGCTTCCTAACTAGTGGTGATGAAAAATCAAAATAAACAACGATGTGCTAAGACGATGAAATCACAAAAACAAACGAAAGAACACTAAAAATATGTGGAAATCACTTATTAAACTAAAAGAAAAATAAAAACAATTTGGAGAGTGATTTCAGATCAAAATTGGCCCTATATCATCCATCTTCGTAAGAGAGAGATCGGTTCTCTCCAGCTCCGTAATCCAATAGTCAATGCTAATGGGTTACAATATTTCAAATGCAATAAAAATTTAATAATTTGAAATGATTTTCTTGCTTTATAAACTGTGAATCTCAAATTTATCATTATTTATTATTTCTAATTATGCAAGTTAGTTTTTTATTTTACGAATTTTTTAGATTGATCCTTATAAATTCCCAATTTTTTTTTACAAATTAATTCTTTAAATTAAAAAAATAATCAATTGGTCTCTAAATTTTCAAAAGTTTGCAAGTGGGTCCAATTTTATTTCATGTTTTACAAAGTGCCCTTCACCATCTTTGAATTTTCAAATTTTGACTTAAAACTTTTAAAATTCTTATTTTAGATACATTTTCACTAACGATTTATAACTTTTTTATCCAAAATAAAAAGTAATAAAAATGTAGAATGTGAGATATTAGTTTCAGCTAATGACGAATTGACGATGAATCTTTTGAAAAAAAAATCTGAGTTTAATGACTGAGCGAATTTTTTATATTAGACTTTCATTATCTCTTAATACGACTTCAAATTATAGAGCTTCATTCTCATGATAACTAGATGGTGAAGAGAAATGAAACAGATAACGCTTGAGACTAATGAGGATAGGAGTGATAGTTGCTGCACAATATATGACAATAAGTTGCAGCATCTATGCAAAAAGTATCAAATTTACATGAGAATGAGAGAGATCTCAAGGCAGTGCAGGTATGAGATTGCACGGTTGAAGAAAGACTTATAAGAATTGTTTCATACTACTTATATCAACAACATGCATCTTCTTTTTACTAGCTCATTTCATAATAACTCTACGGTTAAACATGTTTGACTTGTAACAATTTTGAGATGAGTGATCTAATGAGAAATTTCTCAAAAAGCGCATGAGGACAAAATATAATGAAAAAACTCGTGTTGATTTATGGGGTTAATTAACAATACTTTAAATCGTTTAAAATGTTACTAGAGGATGAATAAATAAGATGATTGGTGAACATAATGATATCCTTATAGTTTGACTGTATGTGTATACGTCATCTAATTATTCAATGTTAAGTTATATTATCCATATTAATTTATTTTAAAATAAATTCAAAAGTTCAACAAATTATTTCTACATGGTAAAAAAATCCAGTCAAACTTCAAGGTACTTAATTTTTTTTTTCTTTTTCTATTTTACAGTAGAAACTAAACCACTGGCATTTGTCCAAGTAGGCCCATGATGTCAGCATAAATAATAATTAGACAAACAAATGTCCAATCCATAGCTAACAACACAAACCAATTTGAATTTGCAGCCACAAATCAATTAACTGTTGTAATTTGGTAAAATACTTTAAAATATTAAAATGTCATATATCTTTGTTGGAATGGGAAAAACGTGAACCAATAAATAAACTATCCAATTATACCAACTTTAACTCGTATGAATCACTAGCTAATACAAGTTGTTTCGGTAAAAAAAGCAGGATTCATGATTGTCAACTTGATTGTGAAGTGTAGGTCATTCTTCTCCACTTATTTTTAAAATATATTTTCACTGTCTTTTTTGTACAGAGTAGATTTTTATTTCTGTTTAACTGTCTGTCATTACTTGATTGTCGATCTTTAATTTTGCATATTTTTATTTTAGTATATCTAATCTAATGACGACCATTAGTAACTTTCTCACCACAAATTAAACAAAGTATGGAAATGTCAAAAAAGATGGATCATTTGACTCAATCTTCGGTGACGTTAAACGGATGATATTATCGAGAATTGCTTAGTCGGACACAATCTCAAATCAAAAAGATTTGACACACATACATAAATGATAAATTTAAAAGAGAAATAATATAGTCAAATTACTTTTTTATTTGAACAAATATAGTCAGATTACTTAATATCATTTAAATTTTTTTCAAAAAAAAAAAATGTCTAAATCAATTTTATTTAAATTTATGTCTATGCAATACTTGTTCCATATTATTATTGACTACTTTTGTTATAAGTGTAAAGTATTTAGTATCTAAATATATGGTTTGTTTTTAGCGTCAACTTGCAGTCGCGGTTGGCTGCTGCACCGAAGACCTCCTCCGTTGTTTGGTGGAGAGAGATGGTTTTTGCAGTGATGAAGAGGTGGTGTTACACGGTGTTTGAGTGGTTTTGTGGTAACGAAGGGGTGGTGGTTGCTGTGGTGGTGAGGAGGTGGTGAAGTGTGGTGTTTAGGTGGTTTTGTGGTGGTGATTGAGTGGTGGTTTATGGTGGTGAAAGGCAGCTGTTTTGTGTTGGTGTTATGGTGATGAAAGGTAAGAATTTTTGGTTGTGTTGGTTTATGGTGGTTTCTATGGTGGTGTTGATACTGGGTCTTTTGTATTGGTGCTTGTGGTGGCTGGTGCTGGTTTTTGTGGTGGTGCTTTGGTGGTGGTTATGTTTTTTGTGGGTTTTCAAATACTTAGACGGTGTTGCTTGTTTCAAGAATTGAGTTGTACATTGTGGTTTTGTGGGGCGGTGTGTTTTCTAAGTGGTGATTTACCTGTGCTTTACTGCGCTTTGCAAAAGAGAAGCAAAGTGCGGTTACATAGGTTTTTGGTAGGTTTGTTGGTTATTTTAGAGGGGTTTTGCAATGGTTTGACTCAAGATTTGTTTCTGCTATTGCGCGGGCGTTTAGATTTTGGATTTTGGAGATGACTTTCTGGTTTTGGTGTTTAGTTTTTATTGGTTTCGGGGGCCCTTGGTGGAGGGTGTTTTTGGTTTGTTTGTAGAAGTTTGTATTTGATATATGAGTGTTTGTTTGGGTGTTCCGCATACATACGACACACTTTTCCTTTGTATGTTGCTATTTAAGTCTCCTAGCCAAGTATTCCTTGTGTCTGCTAGGATTCTTTGCGTTTTGAATAAATTTTATTTTAGCTTCTCAAAAAAAAAATTCTTTGATAGGATTTGTCGGATACACAAATTGAGTTCTTTTACCTATATAGGATAGGATAGGATTATCAAATTCATATCCACTTCTTTAAAATGTCATGGTCTTTTATCCTTAAAATCATTGACATGTTGACATAATAGTAACTATCTAATTGTTGGGTCATATAGGAAGAGTCTCGACAACTATTTTATTGACTAAAAACAATTACATAAATAGAATTTGACACCACTTTTTTATACAAGCCATCTTATTTATATATTGTTCAACATTCATTTTCCACCACTCTTACCGAATTTTCTTAACTTTGTATATGAACGATTATTGAGTACACCACTCTTACCGGATTTTCTTAACTTTGTAAATGGACGGTTGTTGAGTAGTACATCCACTTTGTAGGCCCAACTTTTTGTCTCAAATAAATTTTCAATAATAAAGTAACAAAATTATTTTATAAATACAAATAAAGTAACAAAATCATTTTATAAATACAAATCATGGTAAACAACTAATCATTGTTTTAAAAAATGTTAAATAATCCCCAAGTCCTACTTCAACTGGCAAAATACCAAAATTGTTAGGTCGGATGTCATGACCGGGGTTCGAAATCTGGTACCTCCACTTGTGTGTGAGTTTATAATAGCTTTACTATTTCGTCTATCTACTAATAAAAAAAAGTTAAATAAAAAATAGTGAACAAGTAAATATCATCATTTGGTCAAAATAAGTAAATATCATCATAATATGTTTTTAATTTTTGAAACAAAAATAAAAATATCAATACTTATTTTTTAAAAGGTTTGCGACTAATGTCCTAGAAAGAATGTGAGTTTATAAAATTCTTCCTTTAGGCACATTGTGACGTTTGTGAACCAATAAATTCGATCCACATACAGCTTTATTCAAATATCTAAAGATATATGATAATATAAACTTTACAATAACTATCTTGTGTCATAAAAATCATTTTCTTTCAAATGTACATGTCCTAAATTAGGCAGGTATAGCTAACCTCCAAAATTGAGCCGTATGTTTTTCTTTTCTTTCTTTTGTATGATGTTTAGTGATAGGTATCCTAAATTTTAAGGTTTTTTTTTCTCCTCACAATTGCATGAAACTTAAATTAATTTTCTATGAAAATGTCTTGAAAATATATTGTTACAATCTTAGTCAGCATTTGCTGACATATCTAAACACTTGATGAATCACGACCAGCCAATAACACTCATTGTTTTGGTTTACTCATGAAATTTCTTCACCTAATATATGTGGTGAACCGTGATATCAATTTTTTTTTTTTGTTTATGATAAACTTGTGGTTGAAATTGCAGGGCCTTAAAATAATGGTGCTTTTATAAGTAATGATATTTTTTAAAGTAACCACATGCGTGTCAATGTTTGTTTGTTTTCCCTCTAAAAAAATGTTTGTTTGTTTCCAATTAAATAATCAGTTACTGTACAAAAATAATTTAATAAGATCAATCATTATTGTGTTGTTTTCTTTAGAGGAATCAATATTATGTTGTTGTTGGTCAATACCATGATCTTCTTTACGGAGTCTTTTTTTTTTTTACAGAATTTT
>Ga0228711_1006478_pt1 | contig 17362 bp, 10 predicted proteins | sample MedpolnodulmetaG_2_FD_177996 | JGI IMG/M metagenome (GOLD analysis project Ga0228711, IMG submission 177996) | Root nodule microbial communities from Medicago polymorpha collected in Santa Monica, California, United States - brown nodules | ecosystem: Host-associated > Plants > Roots > Nodule...
ATGGATCCTGCACACTTGAACAAATTGTTTAGCATATCCAATTGATTATTTTTAATACCTTGTTATTGTCAAAACTCAATAGGTGATTTGTGAAACACCCTTGTTCCAACAACTTGAAGTTAAGAAAGTCCGTTTTTGTTAGAAAAGGTTAAGTCTTATTCTTTATGGTGGCTTCAAGCTAAGAAAGTCTGTTTTGTTTTTGGAACTCATATGTGGTGGTCGAGCCCGCTTGTATGTTTAGGCATCGGCTGATTTGTATCTGTATTCAGGTGCTGACTTTGTAAATTCTTTGTGATCTCTTTTGTACATCTTGTGCTGAAGAGATTGTTTGTCAGTGTTAATTGTTAAAAAATAATTATCTTCTTAGTTCTCTCATATCTCTTCCTCTTACTTTGTATCCCTCCACCTTTCATTTTCCTCTTTCTGTCATCTTAACTTTGAACCCATTTGTTCTATCCATTTGTTGAAGTTCATCTTTTTTGACATGTTTTTTTTTATGTGGTAAGGGTATACGTGAATTAAGTTGAAGTACAACCACACAAATGAGTTCACATAGACAAATGTGAACTCAATTTATGTTAGTAGATGATAATCTCCTTAGGAAGAGGATTCTTTACCTTCCAAATTTTCTTTCTTAGAAGATATGATGTAGACTTGGGTTGTTGAAACTCGGTATCTCAAGTCTGGTATTCTTCGGCTATTTGAACGAACGCAAGATTTCTGCCCTAGTAATAAAAAACAGTCTCATGTTTAAGTTTAGATTCGGTTTTTGGATATTTCCCAAGAGTATTGACGTTAAAAAAACCTTGTTTGAAATAGCAAGTACAATTGGTACCCTATTTCTCTTGATGATGCTACAAATGTCAAATAATCACTTGTATGGTCATTATGCTAGAATCTTGATGTATTGGCAAAAAATTATAATGAGATTATGGTGGAAAGAGATGGATTTTTTGCCTTCTATGTTGAGGTAACTTACGAGAAACTCCCTCTTTATTGCCATGATTGTAAGATTATTGGACATTCAATCCATTAATGTAACAAGTTGTGCATCAATGTGGACAATGAGCTACCAAATGACAATAACAAGGTTTGAATTAGGAATATATAGGAATGAAACCAGGAATTTCATAGCTCACGACGATCCAATTCCAACAATGGAGACTAACAAGGCAAGCACACATTTTCATTTTGCTTGAGATAACAATTTTGATGTGATTGCGGACAAAACTCTTAGAATAAATGGAGAGTCGGTTATACATTAGACTGCATATCAAAATATCACTAAGAAGGAGCATCATATCAATATTGATGCTAAGTGTGAGTCTGCAATCAATCACATAACTGGTTCTCAGAGGAATGACAATGCTAGTTGGAATAAGGGAAACTCCTGCTCACCTCAAACTTAGGGTTTATGTTGATGCATGAACTGATGGTGTAAATGTGCATGAACCTGTCTCTATGGGAGGTAAACTCGTTATACATCTATCGAAAAACAAAAGAATGCTTTGAAGTTAGAGCAAACCAAATCTTCTAGTGGCAAATAGAACATTTAGTCACATAAAAGCTAATCAAGCTTCTTTGTTGGTCATAGCATTCATGACATTCCTTGGTAGATAAATTGTCCTTGTTTTTCTAGCATGGATTTTGTATAGATATTTTTTTGTAGAAACTTGAACAGCCTGTAAGCGGTTAAAGGAATAAAAAGAAGAGGTGATGTGGCTAGTTTTCATTGAAGTGTTTTTAAAGGGTGTGTTAGGGTGGGGTTTAGTATGGGAATGAATAGTTTTTTTCCATGATGGGAAAGTTGCACTTTTAGCCATTGATATAAGAGTTTTATATTTGGATGGCCAAGATTAATTACTTGGTAATTGTTGATACTTTTTGTTGAGTATTGTGTGACCAATTCGTGGACCCCACAAAAATAATTTAATAACAATTAATCATTTGTTTTATTATTTATATATTTTGTACTAAATAATGGACTTTAGAAATATCTTTTAGACTTTAGTTGTTTCTTACAGCTAATTTGTTTTGGCTCGTATGTTTTCTGTTTTTTATATGTTGCCACATTAAATTTGAGAAGGAACTAAGCAATTTTTAAAATTTGATTAAAAAGATAAATAATGTGTGACATAAAATTAAATCATGTGGACTATTTTATGTGATATAAAATTATATTTGTTGACATTAATTATGTGTCGCATAAATAACCTTGTTTATATAAAATCAAATTATAATGTTTATTTATTTTTAAAAAAGGCATAATATTTGAAATAACATGATTATTATTTTTTGTTTTTGAAAAAATTACTTACTATTTTAAATAACATATATTTTTTTTTGGAAACAATAACATATTTTGTTTAGTGTTGCAAATCTTTTTTGTTTTATTAACATAATTAGTTTAAAATCAGTGTACCACAAAATATTTGAAATAATGCTAGTATGTAAAGAGAAATTTGCACTAAAATTATCGACTTTTATTAAAAACAGACTTACTTTGATTATTAAAGGTTTGGTATTCTTTTTAAGGATAAAGTTATTTTTTTAAGTAAATGATTTCTAGACACTGATTGATCGCAGCACCGCCAAATTAATTTACCAGCTAATAGCTAAAGCGGCTCATGTTACTTGCTCTCCATCAATTAATAGGTGCAATTAGTTTATTAATAACAAATTTTCCTTCCCTAAAAAAAATAAATTCCATCAATTTAGATTTTATTGGAAACCCAGATCCTCACGCATCTTTGCAACGCCACCATATTTATGTAAATAAATTCACATAAATCGTTCCACAACATAATCAGAAAACAAAGAAACAATACCAAGCAAGCAATTTCAATTAAACTTAATAAAAAAAAAACAGTGAAATTTAACAGTTTCTAATTAAAGAAGAAAGAATGGGAACAAAGCACTTCTGAAATGGATCGATCAAGATCCGAAAAGTAAACAAACTCTCAGATCCGGATTCGAATCCTTCAATGGATGTGATGAAACAGATGAACCAGAAATTCACAACAACTTATCGGTGTAAGATCTGGTGGCGTTTATCCATGGATGCGCCGATGCAGAACATTGTCGAGGAAGAATATTGGTTGTTGTTTGAAGATTGATCGTTCAACAATGAAGATGGTGTTCATCCATGGATATGTTGAATTGTTGTTTTTTTTTTTACAAGTAAATTATATGTATATATAGTATTTTGCATTTTTATATTGTAACAAACTAAGCTTATATTTTTATTTGAACCAAAAAAAATAGCTTATACTTTTATTAAAATAAAACTAAACTTATCTTTTTCAACGATACAAAGTTACAAACAATACAATAAATATAATATCTTTTAAACAATTATTGTAACAAACAAACTTATCTTTTTAGTAAAAAAAAAAAACTAAACTTATCTTTTTCAATGATACCAACAATATAACAAATTTAATATAAATTCTTATCTCTTTTATATTATAATAAACTAAGGCCATCTTTATTTTCTGTTTTTAGCATTGTAACAAAAAATAAAAAACTAAGCTTATCTTTTTAGTATAAAAAAAAAATTAGATTTATTTTTTCAATGATACTGTCATACCCCAATTTTTGACCTAACACCCTACATTCATACACCCTCTGATCCGGAATATTATCTGACTTTTCAGAGAAAAATTCGGAAGATAGGTACTTTAAAATACCTCATTTTTTATTCTGAGTCGGACCCTCTTCTCTCTTTATTTTTATTTCTAGTTTTTTTATTTACTTTTATCTTTTAAATTTCCATCTTTTATTAATTCTCTTTTAATCCTAATTTTAATATTAGTTGTAATCTTTATTTTTTAATTAGTCATTTTTTCTCTTTTACTTTAATCACTTTTATTTTAGTTTTTACTAATTGTCCAAAAAATAATAGTGTCAATGTCTAATAGGTCACAAAAAATATGTCCAAGGTCCAAAAAATTTGAAGTCAAGTGTCAACTTTAACATTCCTTTTTCAAAATTCATCATAATTGTCCATCAAAAATCATTAAACCATTTTTTCATTTTCATCAACCTCCTCACCTATAAATAGAGCCCTCATCCCTCACAATTTCACACACCAAAAGTTCTCTTGAGTTGTCAAAGAACTTTTCTCTCTTCTCCCTCATTTATCTTGTGTTGACGAGCTATTCTTTTCTTCTCCCTCTTTTTTCTGTCCCTTCGGAAAAAGTCCCTTCTCTTCGGAATTTTGTCCCTTCGGTAATTTTTCCCCTTTGGACTTTTGTCCCTTTGGTTGTCCCTCTCTCTTAATTTCTTTTATTCTCTTACTTTTTATCATTTTTTGCGTTTCATTTTATTTCTATTATCATTTAACATTTTAATTATCATCATTTATTTTCCAGCAATTAGAATGTATCTAGGTTCAATGTAAACAATATAAATGAGAAAAGTGTGCGTGTGTGTCCTCTTTTATTTCTTTACCGCTTTATATATGTCAAAAAATGCAAAAAATTAGGTTAGGGATTATGTGGTGATCCAACGTCACCACAGAAATCCACACGCTTTTATTTTTATTGCTCCGTTAGTTTAATTTTCATGTATTATTCCAAAACAACAAAAACATTCAAATAACAAAAATCACAAAAATATTTTCATAATAAACCTTGATTTACAATCAAGTGATTCCCTTTTTTATTTATTTCTTAATCAAATTTCAATCCATTTAATCATACTTTAAGTCTATTTTCTTTCAAGTTAAAAAATACAAACCAATTCATATTTGCCACTTGACTTTTCATTTTAAAACCTTTTTCAAAACTAATAAAAAACACACAACCAATCAAACGTCAATTTCTACCCCGAACTACGAGGTTTTGATCCCTCACGAGTACGTAGGGAAAGGACTATGTCCTTCCAAATCAATAAAAAATGTAGATAAATAGGTCTTTTTTTTTCTTCTTCTTTTTATCACTTTAAATTCCATTTTTTTAAACAAGCAAGTGTATAGCACAATTAATTAAATAAAATCAAGAGGTTCCTGTTGGATACTACGGACATAAAGGGTGTTAATACCTTCCCTTTATGTAACTAACCCCTGAACCCTAAATCTCTTCAATATGGGGTAGTTTGAACTTTTTCCCCCTTTTTCTTAAAAAAATTAAATGTTCGGTCGTGAAATAATTAGTGAGTCAAACGCTAATCAAATAGCTTTGACCTCCGAAAAATGACGCGACAGATACCAACAGTATAACAAATATAATTTTTTTTTTGACACAAAACAAATGACATTCATTCATTCAAATTGATAAGGTACATCGATGCAATACAAATTCGCTAAAAACAAAAAGGATAAATCTGTGAACAAACTCACGACATCCATGTTAATAGCATAAAATGGCAAAGTACATAAGCCTACAAATATGACTATATTAAAATCTCCAGAATAGCCATGCCTCCGGATCTGCAACGTTGATGACGCCAAAGTCATTGGCAATTGGATCTGCACTGGATCGAAGCTGATCTGACTATCTGAATCGAAGAAACACTTGAACAAGGGAAAAGACAAACAAGTCGCACAAAGACGACAAACAAAACAGTGTCGCACTAAGACGACGAAATCACAAAAGGAAAACCTAATTCGATGTGAAAATCACTTATTTAAATATAAGGGAAGGAGAAAAACGATTTGGAGGGGTGATTTGGGGTCAAAAATTGACCCTAAACCACCCCTCTTTGGTGGATGAAGGAGAAGAAATTAGGGTTTCAGCCGACGGCTCACAAAAGAGAGAGGAGGAGAGAGGGGGAGAGGATTCATTATATAACAATATAATATAATATCTTTTAAACAATATAACAAATATAATATAAATTATTATCTTTTTGAATATCACCAACAAAATAACACTCTTAATGTCAAATTTTCTTAAGAGTGTAATTGGAAGGAGAAAAAGACAGATTAAAACAGTATACTTTCTTTATATATAGTATAGATATATAATTTATACTCTTCATAAATGTTACTATGTTCTCTTAAAAATGAATCTTACTATAGATACTAGGTATTTAACTCGTGCGTTGCACGGGTTTATTAAAAGGGAGTTTCTACAGTGCAAATCAGGAAACTAACTTTTTTTAAAAAGTTAATTTTGATCTTAATGTTTGATTCATTTTTAAACTGTTGATTACTGATTAATGATCAATAGTAATTCATCTAGTAATGCTTGCAACATCTTGGACTTACAGGTACTATTTTATCGTTGGAATCTTTAACATGCAAACAGAGTCGATGATATTATGTGATAGTCTTAAGTGTTACACTTTGTGGGGTGTTACGCTTATTACAAGGTAGGATAAAATTAGATTAAGTGTAGTCTTATTAATTTGATGAATTGATGATACTATGAGGACTGAACTTTTGATGTCATTGTACAAACAGTGGGGTGTTACTCATTACATTTTGATGTTATAGTGTTAACTTTACTAAAAAAAGTCATTTTCATGACTTCACCATAGAATTTTCCTTATTAAAATGTACTTAAAAGTATCTTTTCATGCGTGTGAAAATTATCGGAAAAACTGAAAATATGTGTATAGCTTTCTCTTGTCTTATAATCCAAAAAAAAATACTTATCTTCTAAATGGATCAAAACACAATTTCCCGAATTCTCCAAACAATTGAATTCTTAAATAAAATTTGGTTGTCTCACATTGAGCGTAAAATAACTAAAATCATATTTAAACCATATATTAACATAAACTTCAATTCATTAATTCAACCATAAACTAAATTTAATATAAAAACAATTAAAATTTAACTTCAATAAACAGGACAATCATTTTTTTGATCAAACCTTCCACAACTTAAATATTACATTAAAAATAGACAATCATACCAACAATCTTGAGCCACCACATTCGATCATAGAATTAGTCTCAGTTAACGACGGTAGCATACATCCTATTAGGAGGATTATTGACTCCGAACAAAATAATGTCACCCACTTTTATGCCCTTTTCAAATGATAATATTACGTTTAGATTGTTAATATAAGCCAACATGTACAATTAACGTTCATTCCCTTCAGGTAGAAGTTGTCAATGGACATAGATTGTATCATTTATGCACCCATGTCTACAATATGTAATTGCTGAATCCTTAATTTAAATTGTTCCCAATTAGAAAAGCTGAAGAATTGTCAAAACACTTTCTAATGTAAGGTAAGAAAGAAAAATAGTGCTTGCGGTCGCTTCATCAGGTAATCCAACACTGTCTATCCATTTTTATATAAAATACCATTGTCTATTTGTAAAGTAACTATATACTCTTTAATTTTAAAAAACATATTTAATGTCCCGTAACAAAATATTCACAACAGTTTGATTTCTTCTTTAGTTTACCACATGTTACTGGGTCCAAAATATGAATTTTTTCAGGTAATTTGCTGCTATATCAGTCAGTATATCTGAATGTGTTTTGTGTACTGTTGATTAACTATAGTTTGAATTGATTGTAACTATATTTTGTTATCATATTTCTAGCTATGCCATGGTTGAATATTATATAGGCAGTGTTGTAACTATACATGTTGAGATGCTTACTGCAGAATCATGTACAACAAACCTGCTGGTACAAATTGATAAATTCACGAATATTAACAATTTTATTGATGAAACTCAAAAGAAAGTTGTATCAAACAGAGATTGAATACAAACATTTACACTGCTGCAGAATTAAAATATTTCAGAGAAAACAGACGCAGTTTCACTAAGTTTCGAGAGCCTGGTTCTCTCCGATCCAAATAACCACTCATATCTATGATAAAAATTTGCAGTTAAAACTGAAAATTAAGGATTCATCCTAAGCATAGAAGAAGTTGTTCATTCCCTCCTTTGAGTATCAGCATCCAGATGATGAAGCTTGAGGAAGATGTCCACAAGTCTAGAATTTCTTGTGCCGATTTCAGTAATAAGCTGCAAGTTTTAACATTGTTGTCATATAACATAAATAAATTTATATATATTTTGTTCAGTTTGAACTTCTAAACTAATTTTCTATTCTGTTTTATTTTGGTTTTCTTTAAAATTTTAGGATGCAGTATCATATGTGAAGAATGAGTTAGCAAAACATTAGTTTTCTAATTTACCATTTTATTGTCTATCAATGATAGATAATATTTAAAGATCATTGACAGTAGGAACACCTATTGATGGTAATGAAATTTGGATTGGAAATGCATGCTAAAGCCTAAAAGAGATGGGAAAACTAACCACTAATTGTCCTTAAGTAAGAAATGAGAATTTTGCAGACCAAATGTGATCTTCAATGCAACCTGCAGACGACAAAGCCTGTTAATTATTTTAATGACAATTTCAATTTTTTATCAAGAAAGGAGAGAGAAATGTCTCAGTGCTCACCATTTATGGCATATAGGAGTGTTTTCTATTTATGCCATTAAGTTCATTTAGAATGCATCGACTATTGTGCTAAACTCGTCCTCTGACGCCATATAGAATACCTCAGCATTACGGTGCAACAAATGCGCTTCCTTCTTCCAGTGTGAATAATTATTCCCTGCATTTAGAATTCCATCCAACATGTCAAAAATCATCATACATTAGGTGAGGAAAACCAGATCTATGAAGCACTAACTCAGACATAGATATTGTACACTATACCGACACAAACATGTTGACACAAATAATAATCTGAGAAAAGAAAAGTGATTCAATTTAACAACTTATGTCGGTGTTGTGCAGGTATCAGTGTCAGACACAGGACAAGGCTTATATCTGAAATGTCGGTGCTACAAAGAACTATATATGATGTGGCGGTGCTACATAGAACTATATATAGATAAAAAGAAAAACATGAAAAAAGGTAGGGATTTGTTAAATTACTAAAGTATATTTTTCCTGCAGTTAACTCCAATTCGGGAACGTGGGCTATCTTTTGCCAATCTTCCCCGGTTCCTTTCTCGTATCGCTTCTCCAACATAGGGCATCCAACAATAAGCAATGTATGCAAGTTTGTGAGGTTCTGAAAGCTATTTGGTAGCGACTTTACATTTGCACATGAAATGATTTCTAATCTTTGAAGAGAAGTCATCGCTCCCAATGATTCTGGCAGGTAATGAAAGTGTGCTAGTCTCAAATTTTGTAGGGAGGGGATATCTTCTAAGCCCTGTAATATCCTGCTGTTTCCGCTGAAGCACATAAATGTCCCTTGACGAAGTGAAGTTAGCTTGTTCATATTACTTGGTAAAACAAGTCGTGGACAAAAAACGATTTCAAGTCTCTCAAGACAAGCCAATTCTCCCATACCTTCTGTCAAGGATATTAATTTATTACATTCTTGAATGATCAAAACTCGAAGAGAAATCAAACCTTGCAATGCATGCATCGAAAAAGACTCAAGTTCATTACATTTTGAAATGCGAAGCTCCTCCAGGGCACTAAGATAGCACAGATCATCCGGTAATACCTTGAGATTTTCGAAGTTTATGATAACAAGTGACTTAAGATTATGCATATTACACACAATTCCCTTTGGGAATAAATCCACAACTTCACTCCAACGGCAATTAAATAAGAGTTTCCACAACTCGATGTTTATTCCACCAGAATCAAGGATTTCAAGAGATGGAAGGGATGGCAATGCCAACTTGGGAACACTTGAAATTCTTAAGTAGGAAAGTTGTGGTAGCATCTCTACCCCTTCAGCTTTCAGCATCCTCTCTAAGTTTGGTAAACCACGCAGAGTCAAATACTTCAACGAAATGAAAGCCCTCTTGGATGTAGATTCATATAAGTCATCATCAATGTATTTTAAATCTCTCATTCCAGATACATAAAGAGTGGTTAAACAAGGTAATTTACCAAGTGGAGGAAGCCGCTGACAGTTTTTACAGTTGTAAATTATAACATCAACTAACCCTTCCAAAATAGAAGTATTTCTCATCCAATGGGGAAAATGTATTCCCGCATAACCCTTCACCCCAAAACCCTTGAGACCTGCGGGAGGCTCAAGGACTTCAAGTACTCGCTCAACATTAGTATCAATGCCTTTGGAATCAGCGTTACTACCCCATGATAGGTATAAGCGATTCAACTCCTTTTTACCAATCAAATTAGCTTCTTTAGCATCCCATTCACTTGACACATTCTCAAGGCCTTTGATGTGTAGCTTTCCTCCTAATTGTAAGTCACGTAACTCTGCTAAACCAAACCCCATTTTCGAACCCACAATGAAAGTGCTCAATGTTTTTAGACAAGTTAACTTGCTAATTTTGGAAGGCATTGATACTAATGAATTGCAATTTTTAATCACAAGATGCCTGAGAGATCGTAACTGTGTCAAATGGTTGGGAAGGCTGGATAGATCATCGCAAATATCGAGTTTTAGTATTTGCAAATTCTGCAACTTACAAACAGACTCAGGCAAGGTTTTGATCTCACTTTCAAAAAGTTCCAAGTACCTTAGATGTGTTAAGCTCTTTAATGCGGAAAGATTCAAAGAACTTGTACGTAATGCTCTAAGAGGAGTGGTAGATGGAAATGAACATAAATTTTTGACGGGGATATCTAACTCAAGAAAAGTTCGTAATGATTCAGCTTTCTTGAAAGGGATGGTGTTGCAGTTGAATGGTTTATCAAAATTAACAAAGGAACAACTTATATGGTGAACTCTGCTAGACAAATTAGTCAAGCTTGCAACCCCAGAAGCCACACATTCTTCTCCCATAATAGATTGAGCCAAATCATGAAATAGATCATGCATTTTGAAAGTAACATTACCCTTTTCATCTGTTTTGATATCCTGAAAAAATGACCTCGCGTATAATTCATTCCACACTTCATTGCCAACATTCTCCACCTCTATATTTCCTCTGGGAGAGATAAAACCGTTAGCCAACCAAAGATAAATTAGTTGTTCCTTCAGCATTTCAAAATCCTTAGGAAAAATAGCACAAAAACTAAAACAAGGCCTCAATGATAATTTCAAATTAAAGTAGCTTAGTCTCAAAGTAGACATGACAGGATTATCTTCAGATAATTTCCAAAAGTTACTTTCCTTTACAGCTAGCCATTGATATTCCTCACTTTTAAAGCGCAAAAGGCTTCCCAATACTTTGGCGGCAAGAGGAGAACCCACACATTTTCTCACTAACTCCTTGCCTATTGCTACAAGCTCTGCACGCTCTTCTCTATTTGCTGCAAAAGCATGTTGTTTGAATAAACGCCAGATGTCATCATCGGATAAATCTACCAAATGATGTGCCGGATAAGTTCCCATAATGGACGCAACAATGTCAAGTCGGGTAGTAACCAAAATTGATGCCCCTTTCGCTGCATTTCCACGTTGCAACAAATGCTTGAACTTATTCCATTTCTCTTGATCTTCATTCCACACATCATCAAGAACAAGTAAATACCTTTTGTTTAGCAAAATTTCTCGAACCTTTTTTTGCATTGATTCTAAAGACGAGAGCTCTGGATTTTTTCCAACGGTAGATTCTATGATGGACTCCAAAATTTTCATCATACTAAAATCATCAGAAACACACACCCATATTTTCAAGTCAAAATGAGTATTTACCCTTTCGTCATTGAAGACCACTTGAGCAAGTGTTGTTTTTCCCAGTCCACCAACACCAACAATGGAGTAGACCGAGAGTTCTTCACTATCAATAGCATGGCTTAAAAGAACCTCGACAATTTTCTCTCTATCACGATCTCTTCCATATACTTTAGGTTCAGTGACGACAGAAGTTGTTTGGCGCCATTCATCATCTCCTCGTTGGCGCTCCTCCGTGACTCTAACTTGTAATCCATACTTGATCCTGCCTTCAGCAATATCATCAATCCTTTTAGCAACCTCCTTCATCCTCTTTCCAATGGCATGCTGAGCCAAAATCTTCTTGGGATGGAAACGGGCATGTGCTTTTGATGTTGTTGAATAATCATCCAATATATCATCAAGAACATGAGCAGCATCAGCCAGCTTCTGCAGCCAATCTTTTACAGCACGGCTTGTTATTTGCTTCTCTTCAGCATCTTGGAGGACAGCACGAATTGCGGTGAGATTTCCACATAGCTTCTGAGTCAATTCTCCAACACCCAGAAAGGTCGAAAGCTCCTCTCGAACAAAAGATATGAGGTTTTCAATCACGATTCCAAGTAAAACATCAGTCATTTTGCAGGTACGACAACAGAAATGAGCCAAAGTTTGGACAGTGAGGATATGAATCAATGTTATCTTTAGGAGGATGAATATGCTATATTATTTGTTTTCAAAGATTATCTATAAAGATTCTCGTGTGAAACTTTTCAAACTTGGCTGGCTCCTCTAGAAAGCAATAGAGTAGTGTTACAACCAAATATCTACAACCTATTCATAAACAATTAAGCTTGGCACGCAAACCAACGTAATTATAAATGATTAAAATAATTATTGCACATGACGAGTTGTGAATCTTATCACCATGTCCGTTCATTTCCTCACTGAGTAGGAAACTTACATGTAATCCGTGAATCTCGGATACGAGATCCGATACAGATACAATATGCACCAATATTCCGATACAAAAAAATTTCAAAAATCAAGATACGATGTTACTGAGATACGTTAATAAAAAAAATTATATATAACTATTTTTTTTAATATGCAAATATATTACCAAACAAAAGAAATCAGTCACAAGCTCATAACACATCAACATAAATATAAATAATATTAATGACTAAAAGAGTGATGATTAGTCAATTACATACGCAATATATCCCAAAAAGAGCATCATCAGTGTTATACTATATTCAAAAGGAACATTGTTAGTGCTATACTATATCGATCTAAAAAAAGAAAAATTATATTCAAAAAAGAACATATTAGTACTCAAGAGTTAATTTATTTTAGTTAACATTAATTGGGAAATATCGGGGCAGGATAATTATTGGATACTCTCCTGATACGTATCAGGAAGTATCTAATAATTATTTATTAAAAAAATAAAATTTAATCTTCGGATACTCTCTTGATACGTATCGGGAAGTATCGAGCAGGTATCGGTGCAGGATACGCAGGAGATACGGTACGTCATCCATTTTGAAGTATCGAGGCTACATAGGATGTAATTGATAATTAGTACTTTAATACTCCCTCCGGTTTTAAATACACATAAAAAATGATTAAAGAAAGTTGATGTATTTAGTTTAAGATTTGGATCGATTACATCAACTTTGTTGGACCAATTTTACTTATATTTGAGACTGGAATATATTCCTCTCGATTTCGAAAGATGATAAAAAAAATTATAATTAGAGGGTTCAAACATCAGACACCTTACTTATTCATCTTAAAAAAAGTAAATTCTAGACACTAAACAACTGGAGAGAAAAATTATAATTAGGAGTTAAGAGTGGACTGTAATATTTCATTGTAATACTGGTGGGAGAATTCATTTTACTGTTTGCTAATGTTACCCTGCAGGTTAATAACGAAGACAGATGGCTCTGGACATTGGAGAACTTAAATACTTTCACTGTTTGCAGCCTGTATAATCATCTAACTATTCAACCGCAGGTTGAGTTACCAGTTGATGTTTCTTCTATTTGGCACAAGGATGTGCCTCTCAAGGTGGTGGTGTTCGTCTGGCGCTTGTTTCGGAACAGATTGCCTACTAAAGACAATCTCCTCCGGCGAGGTGTTATTCATCATGATGCCAGGATGTGTGTGGCAGGATGTGACTTTGTCGAATCGGCTCCTCATTTATTTTTGCATTGTAATATTTTCGGTTCTGTTTGGCACTTGATTTATAGGTGGATTGGTGTCTCAGTGACCAACCCTTTTTATGTCCCTGATCACTTACATCAGTTTGTCTATTGTGGTGGGATCGGGAAGAAGCGGCGATCAATTTTACAGGTTATATGGTATGCAGCTGTCTGGGAAATCTGGAAGGAAAGAAACAACAGATTGTTTAAAGGCAAAGAAAGCTCCGTTTTTCAGGTGGTTGAAAGGATTAAGTCCATCTCCTATATGTGGTTAAAGGCGAAGCACATTTCTCTTCCCTTCAATCTGCATGGCTGGTGGCTTAACTCGTTCACCATATTGGGCATAGGCTAATAGTTTCTTTCCTTTTGTTCATCTTTTTCTGTTTTTGGTTCCCTTTGTAAATATTGTTCAGACCTTGCTGTTTTTCCTTGGCACCCCTTGTGCTGGGAATAAGACTTTTTTGTGGTAATATATTTCATTTTAGCCTCTTAAAAAAAAACTTCACATTTCTCTTTCTCTTATCATTTGCCATTATTTTGTTTCCTTCCGACTAAAGGAGTACTAGATAAGGTAGAAATGTACTTGAAAGGAAAGAGATAAAGAGATTGTCGTGTCATTATAAGAAACCATTAATATTTTTAGCTTATTCAAGAGTTAGTTGTTTGTTATAATAAACACGGGAGGAAGTAATACTCCCTTTGTTTCAATTTATACGTTATTATGTTTCCGTAAACTTAACTCATTTGATAAGGATAATTTATGTAGGAGTTGAGATTCGAACCACGGACACCCCACTTATCCATATTTAGTTGTGTGAGCTCCAGCCACTAGGGTTACTAGACAAAAGAAAATTATATGTTATTCTAAGAAAATTTGTTTGTCTTAAATTATGTCATTTTCGAATATCAATGAATTATTGATAAAAAAAAATATTTTTATAAAATAACTCATAATTACTCTTTTTTTATACAACATTAACTACATTTCTTAATTTATATGAAATTGATATAATGACATATAATTTATAATGAACAAAGTATTTTATATGTTGGATAATAAAATGAGTATTTTGATAATTTTTATAGTTTGTACTCTATTAAAAAAGATCTCACATGGTTTAAGGAGAGACCATAATTCTTGTTCTTGTTATTACATATTTTGTTCTGTCCCTTTCATATGAAATAAAATATAAAATTGGTTGGAAAGTGTGATCATGCTTCATTTTTTTCTTTAGAGCATCCACGTTGGTAGGACCTTAATAAAAACTCTTTTAATGGACGTCATATATATATTTTATTTATTTATAACTTTTTAATAAAAGTTCATACTAAGGTTTCAATGATTCCAATGACAATACATTGTCAGAGACTCCAATGAAAATTGTTTAAATAAGTCTCATTGACTTTATATCATTATACAAAAGTAATTTATTTATTAAATTACAAATTACCTAATAAAATATTACTTATTTTGAAAGTGTGATCAACTTGTACATATATTATTACTTCTTTTAAACGTGAGACCTGTTAGTTACTCATGAGTGTAAGGGCCCTTATATAAGTGTCTCTTACTTGGTAGGTACTCTGTTTCTCTTCCTCTAATTGGGAGTCCTTTGTTAAAACAAGAATAATTCATATAAGTTCTCTTGGGTTTTGATGATAGCAAAGTATTCAAGAACAATTGGTGTACTAATATATGTTTAAGTGTAAAGGAACTCCTTATCATGAAGAAGGAACATATGAAGGGCATCAGAAAGGGATTGGGAAGCATAGAAGACTATGGTGGAAGATCTACTGGAAGGTCAACTAGAAGTCAACGTCCTAGAAGAAGGAAGTCTCACAGAAGCAGGGGAGTGATCTCCACAAACTCTGTGAAGGGCATCAAACACAGAATCCACCAAAGCTTTTGTCTTATTCTATGAGTTGTCTCTGTCACTGCATCTGGTAGAGCAGCTATTTTGTCTTCTTCCGTCTTCGTGTATAATCAGATAAAGGACATCAGGAACGTGGAAAGGTACAAGTAATTCTTCTTTCAGCAAAGGAAATTCAATGTACTTTCCAACGGAATTATCCATATCAGACAAATGACCAACTTTCATGAGCAAAGCTTTTCAAGGACTCTATTTGTGTTGGCACTCTTCTCCAACGTCTCTCAAATCACTGCCTATAAAAGGAGCTGAAGACCTGAAGAAGAAGTAATAAGACTCTATTATTCAACTGTGTCATTACTCTATCAAATTTAATAGCGCAAAAACACTAATGATTATTTTCAAGTCAAATCTTAGAAATCCTACGGAGTCTGTTCATTTGTTTAGTTTACACTTATTGGAAGTGTACTAATAACTTGATGGTCGAATTAGGCAAGTATACCAAATCGTTGACCAAGTAATAAAGTGATAAGTGAGTATCGTATCCATAGGGATTGTCTTTAAGTTGATGATAAAATAAAGAGATAAGGGTTAAGAGATTTGCAATTTTATATGTTTGCAACATAGCAAGTTACCTGTTTTTGGTTGCAGAAAAGTAAAATCGGTTAGAAAGAAAAGAAAAAGATGAGTTACCTATTTATTTGTTGAGTAAGTAGTTGTGAAAAAAGAAAAGAGCATGGAACTGGTAGAACTCTAATCTCAAGCATGTAAGGCTATTGAGGTGAGTATTTCAGAAGTAGATGCCCTCAATAGGTCAATATTGGAGGATCTAAAACAAAAGAACAATACTAGATTAGTGGCTGAGAAGAGGAAATTAATGAAGAATTGGTAGGAAGCTTAGCTCTAACATTTGAGGATTTAAATAGGATGGAGTAGGAGTCATATGAGATTAGAGCTCTATCAAAGAAGTGGTTGAGCATGAGAGTATGGAGTTAGAAATTGAACAATGTTTTAATGAAAGAGAGGAAGAAAAGCCTCGTGAATAGGAATGAAAGTGTTGATATCAAGAATATTGTTGAACATGTCACCAGTTTGCTTGATAGGACAGAGTTATTTGTTGCTAAACATCTGATGGGTTTGGAATCTCGTGTGGAAGCTGCGACTAAGCTGCTAAACATCAAAACTCACAAGATGTTTTAATTCTAGGGATATGGGGAATGGGGGGTATTCGAAAAATAACCCTTGCCAAAGCCATTTATAATCAAATTGGGAGCAAATTTGAGGGAATGAGCTTCCTTTTGAACATTAGGGAAGTTTGGGACACATATACTAAACAAGTTTCTCTAGAGCAACAGATACTTCATGATGTTTACAAATCATTGACATTTAAAACACGTGATATAGAATCATGGAATAATATAATGAAGGATGGACTTGCCCAGAAGGGGGTACTTCTTGTGCTTGATGATGTGAATGAATTGGACCAGTTAAAGGATTCGTGTGGTAGTCGCAAATGGTTTCGTCAGGGAATTAGAATAATAATCACAACAAGAGGTATGCATCTTCTTAGATTGTGTGGAGTTGACCAGGTCTATACAATAGAAGAAATGGATGAAAGTGAATCTCTTAAGCTTTTCAGTTGGCATGCATTCAAGCAACCAAGTCCAACAAAAGATTTTGCTGCACATTCAACATATGTGATTGCTTAATCAGGGAGATTTCCACTAGCACTTGAAGTGCTTGGTACCTATTTGTTG
>Ga0228711_1006481_pt1 | contig 17354 bp, 8 predicted proteins | sample MedpolnodulmetaG_2_FD_177996 | JGI IMG/M metagenome (GOLD analysis project Ga0228711, IMG submission 177996) | Root nodule microbial communities from Medicago polymorpha collected in Santa Monica, California, United States - brown nodules | ecosystem: Host-associated > Plants > Roots > Nodule...
CCTAAAAAAAAAAAAAAAAAAAAAAGCTTCCTTTTCCCGGGAAATGGTGGGTTATATATAAAAAAAAAATCATTATCTTTCTTAAGTTATGTATATAATTTCATTAAAAAAAAACTTATAAAGCAACATTTATTTTAGAATGAAATATTGTTATTCAATTTTGTGTATAATGAAATAAAACAAGACAAAGAAAAGGAATACACAAATTAATGATATTTGTACAACACTTTATAACAACTTTTAGGATAAATATCTCTTAATATCTTTATTGCATTTTTACTTTTTTTTTCTATTGTTTTGGTTTTTGTATCAATTTTATCTTTTTTTTTATATATTTGTATTGTCTCATAAATTGTCTAAACAATGGTTGTTCAGATTACCAACCAAAGAATTTTTGTCATTGTGTGCCCCTTTCACGGTTGAACTAAAGACTTTGAAGTCAACAAGCGTCCTCTTCCAATGGAACATGAAATGAATGAGAATGAATTGCCATAAATATGGTTGAAAGCAATATCTCTCACAATCACATAGGATATTTCAATGCCCAAACAGAGCAGTTACTTTCATTGTGAAGTTTCGAATTATCCATGGGCTGCTACGAGCTGGGTACCCCACGAAGCTTCTAGTGTGAATTGTGAGTGTAATTAATTTCTGATTAAGATATTATGAAAAGCGATATGGCTGAAAATAAGTTAGAAAATTTTGCACCACAACCTTTGCAATTATCCCTTCGCTACTGCAAAGTACAAATTCTGGAATCAAGTTCATCCACCTTTCATAAGTCATCACTTACAATATATATAAACAACATACTATCAAAATTACTTAACTACCCATACCTAATTTTCTTCTAAACTTTTTCCTTTATAATTTTAAGGTTATTTTTGTCAAATCCACTTTATCCACTTTATTGATTTTGATGAAATATATGAAAACAACATACTATCAAAATTACTTAACTACCCATACCTAATTTTCTTCCAAACTTTTTCCTTTACAACTTTAAGGTTATTTTTGTCAAATCCACTATCAAAAATCACTTTATCCACTTTATTGATGAAATGTATTTTCATTTATTAGCTTTTTTAATATCGTCAATACTAAAACAAGAACAATATTAATATTTTTTAACACGGGACACATTTTAGTAACTACAACGAGTTATCAGTTTTAATTAGTATTTTTTTAATATCTCTACTTAAACACCGCAACTGCCTAAGTTTTATTAATATCGTCAATACTAAAACAAGAACAATTTAAAATATACTATGATTAATCATACTTCAATTTTTTCCGTTGTTTTTTTTTTTTGAAAATGTATCACTAAAAAACTCATTGTAGTGCACAATTGTAACACGAGACCCATTTTAGTAACTACAACAAGTGATCAGTTTTAATTAATATTTTTTTAATATCTCTATTTAAACACCGCGATTGCCTAAGTTTTGTTAATATATTAAAAAAATATATGTGGGTGTATGGACTATATATTAATAAAAATATATATATGAGTATAAGTTTGTTTAACAGAAATATATTAGTATATTCTTATTTCTGAAATCTAATGGGAACTATATATTGATAAAATATTTATGAGTGTATGGACTATATATTAATAAAAATATATCTCACTATATGTTTTTATACGGGAATATGTTAGTATATGTTTATTTATGAAATGTATTTTCATTTATTATCTTTTTTAATATCGTCAATACTAAAACAAAATAAAAAATTATAATATACTATGATTAATCATACTTCAATTTTTTCCGTTGTTTTTTTTGAAAATGTATCAGTAAAAAATCCGTTGGAGTGTACAATTGTAACACGGGACCCATTTTAGTAACTACAACGAGTGATCTGTTTTAATTAGTATTTTTTAATATCTCTATCTAAACACCGCGACTGCCTAAGTTTTATTAATATTAAAAGAAGAACAATATCATAATATACTATGATTAATCATACTTCAATTTTTTCCGTTTTTTTTTTAAAATGTATCACTAAAAGACCCGTTAGAGTGTACAATTGTAACATGAGACCCATTTTAGTAACTACAACGAGTGATCTATTTTAATTAGTATTTTTTAATATCTCTATCTAAACACCGCGACTGCCTAAGTTTTATTAATATATTAATAGAATATATGCGGGTGTATGGACTATATATTAATAAAAATATATATGAGTATATGTTTGTTTTACGGGAATATATTAGTATATTCTTATTTCTGAAATCTAATGGGAACCATATATTGAAAAAATATATGAGTGTATGGACTATATATTAACAAAAATATATCTCACTGTATTTTTTTTGCGGGAATATGTTAGTTTATGTTTATTTATGAAATATATTTTACGATAACAATATTATATAATACATTAATTATGATTTTTCACGGGATGCATATTATTATTTTTCACACTAAAACATTTTAGTAAATAAAATCTATGTTTATTTTTATTTATTAGCTTTTTTAATATTGTAATACTAAAATTTAATATATATTTGTTTATATTAAAATTTAATTATTTTGTCATTTTTTATTACTACCGATCAAAATATACATTATTATGCTTTATATACTTTACATATTTTCACTATAAACAAAAAAATCACTATGCCAAACACAACCGAGACGCGGCACGCGGCCGTACAGCACGGTGAAGCTGCGCTACCCGTGCCGTAGCACGGGTATCTCGACTAGTTCAGCATGGGTATTTAGTTGCATGGAGTGTAGGTATTTGCTGTTAGCTTGTTATCTATCATTGATTGGAAATAGGTACTAAAATCTACATGAACTTGCAGAGTATGTTGCATAACTGCAACTTCTTTAGATGTGATGAAAGATTCAGTCCACATCACAAGAATGTAAATCTATTTTGTTTTCCAATATATAAATAGATTATGTCCAAATTCCAATCCATATGCAATTAGATTGCCATATGATTTTCCCTAATTCTGTTTTAATATTGTGGAACAGGGATTTTAGACTTTAGGTAACTTGTGAACATTCGTTTTGTAATTAATGTTCAGTTTTGGGCTGCTGAAAGCAATAACCTTAACTCCTTAAGTAAAACTTCTCGTCAGAAATAGTAATTAGAGACATAGTAATTACAGTTTGCTAATAAATCATTTACTTCGATGTTCCAGTTATGCTTTCATGCATACACAGTATTATTGTTTTACAGTGAACTTATTCAATTGCACCAAGGTGACAAATATTTGAGGAAACTATCGAATGATAAGATAAATGATTAGTAAAATTAAACTGAACTGTGATGGCTTTCTTTAAAATGAACCAGTACAATTGCACAACATCTGCCATCAAAATTCTAAGCCACGAAATAAGCTGTTGAATGATACCTTTGTTATTTCCAACTATATAAGGTTGTAAGCTGGATTTATCATCTGATACGCCTTCTTAAATCATTCCTAAACTGATAGTTTTGAGAAGCCTTTTTAATGACTTGGCAGTTTACATGGATTTGATTTTATTGCATAGAAGATTACAACCAATTCCTCTTACCCCCTTGCACTAATCATCCCAATACTTTGCAAAATCAATAAAGATTTAGCATGAGTATACCAGCAATTTTTCTTGTAAATGTTTATATTTCTCTTTGAATTGAATGATGGCTTCCAACTTTGCTTCTCTATGCTGTCAAGGTGCTGCGATAACTAGTTTAATTCTTGAGAAAATTCTTTGAACTGCTCAAATATTTTCTAGCACGGCTACATGTCATAGTAAAATATTTTTTCAGCAATGCTATATCATACAAAGGTTTCTTCGCACAAAAGATATGAATGTATAGCTAAACATGATTAGCTTTCAAACACTTTATTTATGGGCTATTTTCTATTCAAAAAAATAAGATCAAAACAGTCAAAATAATTTGTTCACCTGCAGTAAATATCTCCAAAGCTGGTAACCTTGAATGTTCCGGGTAGCCGTCTCTTTACAACCTGTATTTGCAATCTCTTATCTCATATACCTATTTGAGTAGTAGCCTTCCCTCCACAACACCTGAACATTTTTGCAATCTGTGTGTACAATCTGTCATCATCGCAATTGAACAACACAGTCGTCGAAACTTTTGCAGTTCCTTAGGAGTTTGTCTCTGTCAGAGTCATATGTTAATGCAATTTGTAGTTACAGTTGTCTGCCATCACCACCAGCTTAGTGTCGAAAAAAACATGCATTTGAAATAATATTTGATTAGTTCAATCAAAGATACTCGTCAAGCACATTCATTTTCTCTTTCAGTGATTCTGTGTTGTGATACCTCACAAATGTTTAATTTCACCACAGTTGAAATGGAAGGAAAATATGAAGTTAAGAGTCCACTACAGAACACAAGTTCCAAAATGAAAACCAAATACACATGCTTCCCTATTCTAAAGTGGCAGCAAAGACAATAAGAATGCACTTATTCATTCTCTTTCTTCTTAAACTCTTATAGCAAAGCAAATAAGGGAGAGGTTTATGCTTGTAAGAAAATATTATTCATATTTTATGATAAGTTTCAGAATCGTGTCAAATTCAATTTGCCACCTCCATTTAACACTCTACAGCGTACTATTATTCATATTTTAGGTTCTTCTATTAATGGCACTCTCTGTATATGTGGCATTGATTATTATGATAATAGAAAATGCTATATTATGGAACCCAGAGATTGATCAACTTAAGGTCATTCCTTATGGTCTTGTTGAGCTTCCACCTAAGGCTAGGAGTGAGATTAAGCTTCATGGATTCGGTTATGATCATGTTAGGAATGACTATAAAGTCATTCGACAGGTGAATATGATTACGTTTAATAATCATCCTTGGGATGTTGTGAAGCAAGAGCCTTTCTGGGAGATATATAGTCTTAAAAGTGATTCCTGGAGGAAAATTGATTTTGACATGCCAGCTCGATCGTCTCCTGGCTGCTGATAGTGATGCATACTTGAATGGGATTTGTCATTGGTGTGCGGAAGCAAATAGTAATGTCAACTTGGTCTCATTTGACTTGAGCAACGAGGTGTATTTTGTTACACCTTTGCCTTTAGAAGGCATGTATGATGATTTTGGTTATAGCGTGCAAGTGTTAAATGGGTCTGTTGCTGTGATATTAAATCATGTAAAGGCTATGTCTTTCCATGTATCAATTTTGGGTGTACTTGGTGTTAAGGAATCCTGGGTTAGACTCTTCAATGTTGGACCTTTGGCTTGCATTCAACATCCTATCGGAGCTTGGAAGGAGGCAATATATTCTTCAGAACACCAAATGATAAACTAGCTTGTTTAGACTTTACTACCGGGGTGGTTGAGGAGACTGGTGTTGGAGTAGAACAATATTTTTGCCAAATGGTAGTTTACAAGAAAAACCACCTTCCGTTTGGAGTTGCAGACAATTAATTTCTTTTGTAGCCTTTGCATGGAGTTCTCACCATCAAGGTTTATGAGTCTAGTTGTTAGGATTTAATATTTGATTGCAAAGTTGAACTTTATGAAGTTACTTATATGCAAAACGGCTTGTCAGTTGCCCATATTATATGTATTCTCAAGAGGTAGAAGCATTTAGTTTTGCTTTACCAGTTTAATTTCAATGCTTTACTATCTTTCTATGACATAATGTTCTGGTTTCTATTTCGATTGTGTGAATAAGCTTTTCTATTTATTGAATGTTCTATATTTTTATTTTAGAAATAGCTCAGATTTTGGAAACTTTTAGTGATCTAATGTAAAAAAATCAGTTTGAACTTTAATACACTGTGCTTGAAATATTTATACACTTATTTTGCTTTTGTAAAGTTCAGTTTGAACTTAATCTGCTTTTGTTTTGATTTAGTATATATGGGTGTTCGAGGATATTGGTGTTAAACTCAAAGGAATAAGACTTTATTGTCAGATGCTTGTTGTTAGCTTGTTATTTCTCATTGATTTGACAAACTTTAAAGAGTATGATGTGTAGTAGCATGTTGTTACCTTTGAGGTTACATCTGTTGTAACTTTTGCAAAGATTTTGTATTGTGATGGTTTTTTTATGCAATGATTGTATTGTTGTCAAATGATATTTTAACCTTTGTTTGGGATTTGACCTGAAATCAGAAATGTGATAGTGAAGCTGTTTGTTTTGAACTTGGCTCCTTCCTAGGAGGACCACTTGCTGAAGTGGTGAAAAATCATTTAACAAGATGAATGAGTTAAAGATAGGAGGTATGTGAGCTGTGAAACATATGGTCCTTTTTTAGTGTTAAAGTTACCACTGTATTTGGTCTTGATGCATGGGACTTTGTCCTATTGAATTGTTTGGTTGGGGATTAAGTGTACTTAAAACCAAGCAGATTTAGACAAAACAAGTATTTTTTGTGGTTGTGAATTAGATTCGATTTGTCATTCTTTTCGTAAATCATAAATAACACATGTGGGATAGATCAAGACTGATATATGGAATTTTTGGGATATGTGGCATTTAATTACTTCTACTTTTTTTAGACTGATACATAGATTTCTATCTTGTATATATGTTAATTATTTGGAGATTAAGACTGTTTTACCAATGTGTGCGTATTTGTGCGTGTGTATCCGTATACTAGATCGTATTTATATATTATCTTCAACAATATAACTGTGTTAGCAGGACACTATGCCAAATGGTCAAAAGAACTTGCATGGTTACTTACTGCTAATAAATAATCTGTTTGGTTTCTGTCATAGCAGCTAACTAAGAAACTTTCTTATTTGGAAGTCAAGATTTTAAGATTGGTGCTTTTAATGTAAATATTGGTATGTGACTGTCAATTTAACACTAGAGACTGTTTCAGACTTTATTCCTAGAAAGGGGCAACTAAATGATATTTATTTAGTGGATTGGTAAGGATTTATGCAAAACTTGTTTCAGGAACTTGATTTATGTTTCTTCTATGATTTGTGACATAAATCTGACCTATGATGATATTGTCAAACCATCTTACTTAGTGTGGCTTCTAAATGGTTCTTGTTCTTGCTTTTTTTCTTAGGCAACTTTGCACCAAGCAGAAGGAAAATTTTTTGAAAACATTTTGTACAGAAAACACAAAAAAAAGCACTCACATTTTTCGTGATTATGTTCTGTTAACTAATACAGACCCTACATGTTTAGGCTAATGGCTAGAAATTTACCTTTTAGAAGGTGAATAAGTGGAGAGTCCGGGGTTCGAACCCCGACCCCTGCATATATAATGCAATGTACCTACCAACTAAGTTAAGCTCACGGGGACGGAATTTGTTTTGTTTTTAGTTAGCCATACAATATACGCTATCCCATAAAACTAGTCTTTTATTTGTGTTGTATTATAAAAGTAACAGAATATCACTTGTTCTTTCATTATTGCATGTCCACAGTTCTTCTTAGTTAGTACTTTGTAGTGTGTTGTTTAAAATGGATGTTTAGAATCAAAATCACAGGACTAAGTTGGGACTTTCTTTTATATTGCACCATAAGCATTTGTGGTTAATATAGACAAACAACTACATGCATACTAGTTGTAAATTGTAATATACTTAACTGTCCATTCCATGAAGTTTACAAAGGATACAACCATACCCTATCAAGTTCTTCAGACTTCTGTTGATTTTGGATTGAATTTCCATAGGAGCAGGGGCTGTCATTATTGGAATGAGTATTATTAGTGTTATTTCTATATTTCCTTTTTTTTTTTTCATTTTTGGTTGCCTGCAGAGAGATAGAGCAGTTGAAAACCAAGATATGATTCTTGCAGCAAAATTGAAATGTAAGATTCCGTGATGACTTGTTATTATTTGTTTGTTTTAAATATTTCAATCTCATCACTAATTTGGGATAATAGTCATTTTGGTCGCTGAATGTATAACGAGTGGTCATATAGTCCCTGAATGTATTGAAATTTCAAAAGAGTCTTTGATGTTTTGGCTCTGGTTAAATAGGAGCAGGGAGCAGTATTTTGGTTCTGTTAGTGTTATTTTAGCAGCTGAAATTTTGTGTCATAATACTGATGTTTGCAGTAGGTGTGAATGATTGAGTAGCATTGGCTCGGAGTCACTTATCATCTACCATCTTTTTTTGATATATATGTATGTATGTGTGTGTGTGGAGTGGCTGTAAGTAGAGATATAATGGCTGTTGGCTCAAACAATCTTTTGCATCTCCGTATGTATCTACTTTTGTTGGTACCGCCTTATCATTTGAGTAAAATTTTGCTTGACTTAAAAAAAAAAAGATTGGAAGACGAAAATCATGGTTGGTCATGCAATAATTTATATTCTCAATTATCTTCTCCAATTAATTTGTAGTACGATCACCATCACCGGCCAATTAAGTGATACTTTTTTTTTTGAGTTAGTATGTTATAGGTGCACCACTGTTTTGTAGTAACGAAATCAATAATCAAATTTTTGACCACCTGTTTAAGGAGTTTCGCACCATTTGAACCAATTTATTGCTAAATTGTAGTATGATGACTAGTCAATTAAGTGATTTTTTTTTTACCATGTTATATGTATCAAGTTTTCTGTGTTGTTTAGTAACTAATCATTGTCGGGGGATATATGGGCATGCGAGATGGATTCTCTCTTCTTAAATTACAATTTATACCCAAAATAATAATAAAAATACGAAGGGTGAACAATCTTGTGATAAAATGAAAATTATTTTGATGTAATTCTCTTTGGAAAGAAGGTATCGGTGTATATATTTTATGATTTCAAGGACTAAGTTCACAGTTTTACTTACGTAAATCACCAGTTTGAAGCTAAAAAAAAACTAAAAGAAGAAATCTAGTATAAACATTACACTTAAAGGACATCATAATACATTTGACGAAACTAATATATCACAAGCACATTGACGGTTTTCCAAGAGATCGGTAGGTTGTAAATTTTTTATTCAACCTTGTTGAATTCAGTTCTAGGTTGGCATAAGATTTTCTCTTCAACCTTATTTTCTGAGGGACAGCTCTTGTGCTTAAGCAATTTTTAAGTAATCTTCAGAGGTATTCGATTCATCACCACATCTTCACCCTTCATCTTATGTCGTTCACATGAAGCACGAAATTAATGTGAAGTGGCATCTCCCTCCTACTCATTTCAAACTTAATTTGATGGTACCAAATTAACAACTTGTGGAGGTCTCGTCAGAGATTTTGAAGGCATGTATATTGACATATGCTCTTGCAACCTAAGGCATTATATTTTAGTTATGGCTGAGCTTTGGAAGGCATGTATATTGACATATGCTCTTGCAACCTAAGGCATTATATTTTAGTTATGGCTGAGCTTTGGACATGGTCGAAGTGCAAGCAGATTGAATCTAAATCGTCATTGTTGACTCCCACATTAGTGTTGATATGTATCTCAGAAGACTCACAACCATCATTGGCTTCTCCTCCTCCAAGACTTAATGGATGGATTAACCATTCTAAAATTGTGACATCAAACATATTTACGGAGAAGACAACTGTTGTGCTAACCGTCTTGAAAATGCTGGTCATGGTGGCAGTGGCAAGCATGATTTATAAGGAGTTTTCATCTCCCCATCCTTCTTTATTTCTATTACTTTCTGACAATAGTAGAGGAGTCTATTTCCTTGTGTTTGTTACTTAATTTTCGATGGAATTTCCTTAGTTTCTATTTATCTTTTCAATTAGCAAACATATTTAAGATCAAAATAGACAATTTACATGTAAACTATTATATCGAATAAAAAAGTACTATCAAGTACCCAAAGAGCAAATTTTAAGGAACCGCGTTGATTAAAATATCATCAAATTTGTGTTGAAATTAAATATCATCTAATTCGTGTTGAAAAGAATAATTTTTAAATAGTGTTTCTATCTTCAATTCATTATCATGTGCCATTAGGAAGTTAAAAAAATCCTAGACCCAAAAAAAAAAAAAGGAAGTTAAAAAAATCTGAATTTTATTCGGTAACTGGTGGTGTGCAAATTGGTCATGCTAAAAGGAGACATAAAAATACCAACACCATTCACAACTAATCAGGCACTTGAACACAAAAACCAAACAAAATTGAAATTGCCAATGCATTCAATTAAAAACCATACAAACTCGGTATATGAAACATGTCTAATGTGCTTAAAATATGCCTCAAAATCATCTAATCTCCAAAACAGGACATCGCGGCTTAACGCTTCTTTGAGACACCAACAGTCTTTCCCCTGCGACCTGTAGTCTTGGTATGCTGACCACGAACACGAAGGCCCCAGTAGTGCCTCAAACCCCGGTGATTACTGCATAATAGAAAGGATGTTGGTAAAATTTTAATAACCAGCCAATGCCCAATTTCTCCACATAAATCCCATTATATTATTGAATACATAATTTGAGTAGTAAAAAAACTCCACATACATACATTATATTACTGAATACAGAATTTGAGTAGTAAAAAAATGATGGCATGCCTAGATTGGATTTACTTAAACTAATCAATTTGCATAAGCAAACTGTTTGGGGAACTTATAGAATCAGTTTGTGCCATGTCCATAAACTGTTTTCATCTTATTATAAAAACAGCTGACATATAAGCACTTGTATGATTATTTCTTATGCCATTAGTGCTTAATTAAACTGTTTATCCAAACAGTCTAAAACTTTATTGTGTGTTACTTCATCTCACGACACATCTGTCCCTAATCAACATGAATATTACATAGTAAAAAATGCAATGAAGACAACTTGAGACTATCTAGCCAAGAGAAAACCAAACACAAGTCATTGGATAAGAACCAACAAATAACTTTATGGCCCAGATTCCACGGTCCGTATTTTAGTTTATGGAACCAATTGATTAATCAAGTAAACTAATAACACTTCCCGTTGTTCTATTTCGAAACACTATTGAGAAAGCTAAAGCATCACACATACGATCAAAGCAATGCAGTGGTGTTGCATCAAGACAGTGGTGGTGCAAAATGCTTAGAGTTTAGATTCTCCAATAGTGAATTCTCGTTCTGTTATTCAAACAATATCAAGGAAGCGAAAGCATCAACCACAAACCATCAAAGCAATGGTTATTAGTCCTATCATCTTACTACTACATCTCAATTTAGATATTCCTACATGGTAGTGTTAAAATGTGAATGTAAACCTACACTATAAACCAATTGAGTGAGAATCATCTTTCTAGTTGACACAGGCAAACAATCACATGATTATCACACAAAAAATAACAATGAAGTAGCAACTGACCGGATCTTCTTGAGTCTCTCCAAATCATCTCTCAACTTCATGTCGAGTTGATTGGAGACAACCTGAGAGAATTTGCCATCCTTGTAATCCTTCTTTCTGTTCAAAAACCAATCTGGAACCTTGAATTGGCGAGGATTCGCAACCACTGTCATAATATTATCCAACTCTGCAGCACTCAACTCACCAGCCCTAATGGAACAATAACATCAAAAATATGATTTTTAAATGTGAGTTCAATAAAACTCAACAAACCCATTCATTTTAACAACAAAAATAAGTGATTTTCAAAAGTGAAATCAAAATCACAACTACGAACCTCTTGTTCATGTCAACATCAGCTTTCTTACAGCAGATGTTAGCAAATCTCCTTCCAATACCCTTGATTGAGGTCATTGCGAACTGGATCTTCTGCTTTCCATCAACATTTGTGTTCAACACACGCAGAATGTGCTGAAATTCTTCATTCGCCACCAAAGACTATAACACATTAAAAAAAAATACAGAATCAGCGATTAAAGAGCTACATAGTGAAGAAGGAAACGAAATCAAGATCGGAGAAGTACCATTTTAGACTAGCCGACGAAGGTTCCCAGTGAACGGTGATAACTGCCGCCAAGGGTGTGTGTCGCTGTGAACGATGAAGAAGAATTAGGGTTTCGGAGAATACATTATTTATATCATGCTCAAATGGTTGATTGACGGTTTTACCCTGGCCATTCTAAATGTTTTTGGACTCGGCCCAAAAACTAAATATTGAGAACTAGGAAATTTTTATTTATTCAACTTTAATCTAATTCATATATACACTATATCAGATTTTTACACACTCAGTCTTATTATTTCCTTTATGTATTCATCTTTCAACAAAATGTTGATATATAGTTCAACATTTGGGTCATATACATTGACTTTTATTTGTCAAATTTTCATACATATTTTTTTTTTTTACAGAATACATTAATTTTTTGTTGAGAATTTTCTCTTATATAAAAGATTCAAGAAAGTATAACACTTAAATCATATAATTTTTGTTGAAAGATAAATACATAAGGTTGATTTATTTTTAGTTACACCTAAATTTAATTAATATTTTATTATAATACCGAAACAGTTCTTAATCGTATATTAACTTTTTCTTACGTATGTAAACTCGTTCGTATAATGGAGTGCCTATAAATTACAAATTTTAGGGAAGGAATGTGATTTTTTTTATTGTGGAACATGATCTTAATTTAGGTAGATGTATGTGAAGCAAATTTAAGTATGAATAAAGTCTATTAATGTAAATTTGTCACAAAAATTTATTTGTGTGTATGTAATCTGCACTTGAACTATTGTGCATAAACTTATTTGCTTTTCTTTAATTAAATTCCAAATAATCTTGTAAGCATTAGTATGATCATTACAATATGCTGGATTCTGAGTTTGAACTTGAAATTTTTCACTTATTCACATTAAGGATGAATTCCGCCTATTAAACTATTTAAAAAATATTCAAAACAATAAATATGGGGCACTTATCTTACAAAAACTTACACTAATTTTTTTTTAGGGAGAAAACTTACACTAATGTTATGTGCTCCCTTTCTTAAGCAATTGAAATGGAAATGGTCATATTGAAGGAAACTAAAGAAGATAAAGTACTTAATTGAAAATTTTAAAAGTTAAAAGATCAAACTAAAAAACAACCAATAAATGTAAGGGATTAAAGTTATACATTTAGTATAACCAAATGATCGGACTCCTTTCAAAAATAAGACAAGTTGGATTGTCTTTTCTTCAAAAATTTCTTAATTAGAATTTTTGTTCTTAGACTTGGGTACAATAAATTTTTGAACTTGGGATTGTATGGACTATATTTTGACTCTGAATCCCAAGAGAGTTGAACTCACTAGTAGAGCCTATGAATGTCTATTCATTGGGTATGCTATAAACAGCGAAACATATATGTTTATGACCTATATGCTAAAGTGATCATAGAATTAAAAGATGTCGATTTCTATGAAAATATTTACCCCTTTAACTAACGAATAGCGGGGGCGCTAGTGGGAGCACGATATTAGTGGGGGCAAAATAAATTCCATTTTAAAAAAAAAAATTATGAACTAGTGGGAGCACTATATCTGATCACATTCACGTAATCAGAAATAGTTATGAAAACATCGTACTAGATGTTATAGAACCTCGAGGATGTAAGAAAGGTAGAATAGCTAAAGAGTATGAACTAGGTTTATACATTGGAAGAAGATCCATTAAGCCTTAAAAAGCTATATCCTTAATGGATGCTGAATTATGGCAAGAAGCAATAAACGATGAAATGGATTTTCTAGAGTCTAACAAAACATGACACTTGATTGACTTGCCTTATAGTTGCAAAACCAATCGGTTGTATTTGGATTTTGGAAAAGGAAACTAAAACCTGATGGGGTAGTTGATGAATACAAGGCTCTCCTTGTAGTCAAAGGTTTTAGAAAAAGAGAAAAATATAGACCTCCTCGATACTCAAAAGGCTCTCCTTGTATTCAAAAGGCTTCTCGAAACTATCAGTTTAGGAATGATTTAAGAAGAAGGCATATCAAATGATAAATCCAGCTTACAACCTTATAGTTGAAAATAACAAAGGTATCATTCAGCAACTTATTCCGTGGCTTAGAATTTTGATAGCATATATTGTCGCAATTGCACCGGTTCATTTTAAAGAAAACCATCAGAGTTCAGACATTGTTTTCATAGACTGTAAGTGACTTCAAAAACCCACTTTCCCACCTTTCTTTCTTTAATAATAAACTTTTCTCTCTCGTCTTTCTTTATTTATAATAATAAATGTTTCTCTCTCATTTTTATTTATCTAATAATAAACTTCTTTCGCACCTTTCTTTTTTAATAATAAATTTTTCTCTCTCAATCTCACTCTCCTCTATTATCTTTTTCTTACCAACTTTCTTCATTTTCTCTCATCATTTTCAACTCCATTTTCTCTATTAATTTTCAATTCGATTTTACTAAGAAGTTTTGTTTTTTTAGAGGAAACTAACAAGTGTTGTTGTTATAGTAGAATATAATTTTGTATTTTATGATAACACTATTATATAATACATTAATTATGATTCTTCACGGGACGCATATTAATATTTTTCACACACAAACATATTAGTAAATAAAATCTATGATTATTTTTATTTATTAGCTTTTTTATTCACACTCAAACATATTAGTAAATAAAATCTATGATTATTTTTATTTATTAGCTTTTTTAATACCGTCAATACTTTTTTTTTTATAAGCCAAAAGCAAATTGACATCAAAAAGAAAAGAGTAACGCCCAACTAAGTTGGTACGCTACTCTAATATTGAGTCAATTGCTCATATATATTATTAAAAAAAGGGAAAAAATTAAAAATAAAATTAAATTGAGGGGACATAAACCTAACCCAATAAAACCACACAAGTGTGTCAGTCGACCCCAAACGGGTAATACAGAAATTAAAACAACACACAAGTGTATCAACCTCTAATTAATCCTAAAACTAATTAAAGGTCTTGTATGCGGTGATTGAACCCTCAGTCAACACGGAGGCAATTCATGTACCATCAACTCCCTGCAATAATGGCAGCAAGCTACACGACCCTTTCGACCCCTACAGTCCAATCCAAACAAAATGAATGGTGAATCTTAAGCTAGCGTATGAACCGTCTGCCAACACAGAAACAATTCAAGATCCATCAACTCCCTGCAAGACAACAACAAGCTAGAATCGCCCCTTTCGGGGAACCAAAGTAACCAAGACAAGCCTAATTATAATCAAACCCAACTTTTTGAGGAAACTTTTTAAGAAACGGTGTATGAATCAACTGTCAACACAGAAAGATTCACGAACCAATAGCCCCTGTCAATAAAAATGCAACAGCTTTATCAGCCCTTTCGAGCTCAAATCCATCTGAATTCTCCAACATAAGCCGTCGAAGTACATACTGGATAGTGCCTAATAACATAATTAAAACAGGTTGACCCAGATCAACGAGAATCAGGACCAAACTTGCCACGACATGTACCGAGTTCGCATCAGATTGCATAACACAACCACATATTAATGACCACAACAATCAGATTACATTGCTCCTGTGGAAACCAGCAGCGGCGCAACCCACAACCACCGGCGTGAAGGAGGCGACGACTATAGAACTCCAAATCTGTCAAACCGACGACTAGATCGAAACCGAGATAGTCTCCGGCACCAACCAAAAGCTCCAGACAAAACCGGCGGCGAAAACGACAGGGGAAAGAGGCTAGATTCGTTGCTGGTGCGGCGGAGGAAAAACAGAGAGAACGATCCAGACAGGGTGAATTGGTGGTGCAGAGAAATGATCTCATCGCACCACCGCACGAAAAGGCTACATCTGAACTGTTTGGGTTGATGGAGGCGTGGTGGTTGGAAACGCAGAAACAGGAGTGTACGGCGGTAGGGTAAAGGAATGTCGTCAATACTAAAACAAGAACAATATTATAATATACTATGATTAATCATACTTCAATTTTTTCCGTTATTTTTTTTTAAAATGTATCACTAAAAAACCCGTTGGAGTATACAATTGTAACACGGGATCCATTTTAGTAACTACAACGAGTGCTCAGTTTTAATTGGTATTTTTTTAATATCTATATTTAAACACCGCGACTGTCTAAGTTTTATTAATATTAGAATAAGAACAATATCATAATATACTATGATTAATCATACTTCAATTTTTTCCATTTTTTTTAAAATGTATCACTAAAAGACCCGTTAGAGTGTACAATTGTAACATGAGACCCATTTTAGGGTCCGTTTGGTTCGAGAATTAGGAGGGGAGGGGAGGGGAGGGATTTTAACGGAGGGGAGGGGAGATATTTTAATTAAAAACGTGTTTGGTTCGCAAGGGGAGGGGGAGGGATTGTAAAATTATTTTACTGTTTTACTCTTAAACTTAATTAAATAAAAGAAACTACTTGATTTTACAATTTCAGAGACCAACCAATGACAAACACACATTTAAGCTGCTTATTTTATCTCAAACTGACTCATATATTTTCCACAACAAGACATGAACCGATGAATTAACATTCAAAAAAAAGGATCAACAAGCAATAATAAGTTGAATTAAAATAAGATAATAATAATAATAAGGCCGTTGACATCAACAAAGTAGTAGTAGAAGTGGTTTTAGATGTAACAAATAAGAGTTATAGATAATATAATAATAAAAGTTGTTACAAAATAAAAATATTACAAAATAATAATAATAATTGTTATAAGAATAAGATAACCGAATAATAATAAATAATAATAAAAGTTGTTACAAAGTTAATATTAAGATTTGAAATTAATTTAATGATAATTATGACAATGCAATCAAATTTTAAAAAGATTTGCTTCCCTCCCCTCCCCTTCTAAAAATTGAACCAAACACTTCAAATTAAAAATCTCTCCTCCTCTCCCCTCCCCGCCATTCCCCTCCAAAACTCTCGAACCAAACAGACCCTTAGTAACTGCAACGAGTGATCAGTTTTAATATCTCCAATTAAACACCGCGATTGCCTAAGTTTTATTAATATATTAATAAAATATATGTGGGTGTATGGAGTATATATTAATAAAAATATATATGAGTATATGTTTGTTTTACGGGAATATATTAATATATTCTTATTTTTGAAATTTAATGGGAACTATATATTGATAAAATATATGAGTATATGGACTATATATTAACAAAAATATATCTCACTCTATTTTTTTAACGGGAATATGTTAGTATATATTTATTGATGAAATGTATTTTCATTTATTAACTTTTTTAATATGTCAATACTAAAACAAGAACAATATTAAAATATACTATGGTTAATCATACTTTAATTTTTTCCATTGTTTTTTTTTGAAAATGTATCACTAAAAAACTCATGGACCCATTTTAGTAACTACAACGAGTGATCAGTTTTAATTAGTATTTTTTTAATATCTCTATTTAAACACCGCAACTGCCTAAGTTTTATTAATGTCGTCAATACTAAAACAAGAACAATATTAAAATATACTATGATTAATCATACTTCAATTTTTTCCGTTGTTTTTTTTTTTTGAAAATGTATTATTAAAA
>Ga0228711_1006482_pt1 | contig 17354 bp, 4 predicted proteins | sample MedpolnodulmetaG_2_FD_177996 | JGI IMG/M metagenome (GOLD analysis project Ga0228711, IMG submission 177996) | Root nodule microbial communities from Medicago polymorpha collected in Santa Monica, California, United States - brown nodules | ecosystem: Host-associated > Plants > Roots > Nodule...
GGCGGAAACCTGCCGGACTGTGGTGGCGCGGCGAGATAAAGACGGTGGAGTTTAGTGATTTCTGTTGTCCATATTGTCATGTGGTGACAAAATTCATGATGTTCAGTTATGGAGCAAGCTGGGAAATCTCAAAGAAACAATATTCAAGGTAAGGAGGTTTTGAATAAGCATTTGGGCTGTGAAATGGGAAAAGAATATATCTGATTCTATGTTATGGTCTGAGATTGAGCTAGCGGATGAGATTTGGCCAAACTTATGGTAGTTAGTGATTGTGTGTGGAGAGATGTTCGTGTTCCTTATGTTTAATCTAGACCACATATCTAATCCAATGGTATTTTTTACTCCCTCACCCGTGAGGGACCTATTAGCTCCCTCGTCCTAGCCGTCACCATAATCTCTATATATTTTCTCAACTCTTGTATCATTTTATAGAGAATGATTTTGTATTCATTGTTAGTATTATTTAACTTGTGCCCTTGTGAAAGATGCCAAAAGATGTGTCATGGTTTCAGTTGTATGCAGTTGTGAAGCAGTGGAGTGGTTAAAGCTTTGTTTCTTAGCCTATAATAGGGAAAAACAAGAAACATGTAAAAAGGTATTTGATTTTTAAACTTGAGACAAGCAAAAACACAATCACACGCCACAATAAAATTAATTAATCAATTAAACAAGTTACAAATGTCATTTTTGAATGCCAAAGAAACAAAAGCAATAACTCTCCTTTTTTATTTTTTAAACTCTAACTAAATAAATTTGTTTTTATTAAATGAAGGAGTACCTAAAAAGCTAGCTAGGATGAATAATACTATGTTACAGGCTTGCAGAAGTGTATTGTGTTGAATTTCGTTTATGTTAGTATTTTGCTTTCTAGTAAATTAAAAACAAAATAATATATAGCATTAAGGAACTATGTATTCAATAAGCCTATGGGCCATGGGGATGAATGTAAATTGGATGCATAGTGTATGTTTGGTTTCACTTTTATATAGGTCAAAATTGATTTTAACATGTTTAGTTGTTTTTAAGTAGAATTTATTTTGTCTCCGGAATTGTTTCTGCTATAAGCTATGATTTGTAGCTTTTGAGATTAGAATTAATTTTTACATAAATCATTTTACCTTCAACTCTGTTTTAATTAGTAAGAATCAATTTTACAGAATTAATTTTTTTTCAAAATCAATTATTATTATCGCAGGGCCGACCCTAAGATTTTGGGTACCCTAGGCAAAACAATAAATTGTGCACTTTTAATTATTCAAATTTTTTTTCTTGTATTTTTTGTTGCAAAATATTCATTTATAATCAAAGTTATCTAAAAATATTTTTTCAATAGAAATAATCAAAGCGAATTAAAAAGAAACATATCTCTATATAGTACTAACTACTAAGTAAAAATAATAATTTTGGTACCCCTAAAAATTATTAGTGAATTAGAACACAAGGCAAACATGAATAGAGGACTATAAACTTGTTATTGTGTCTGCTTTTGTTAAATAGTAGATTCACAGGTGAGAAAGCTGTAATGGATTTTAACAAACAAGAAATGGCTGAAAGTGCAAACTTTCTCATAACATAATCTAATGTAAATAATAAATATATAATATCACTTTTTCCCCCCTCTCTGCTCCTCTTCACTCTCTTCTCTTTGTTTTCATTTTCTCACACTTTCCTTGACATTCTTCTCTCAAATTCTAGTTTTTGTATTTTCTCACTGCATTACTACTATTAATACCTTCAACGAATATCTCTATCTTTTTTTCCCTCCCCACTTTCAACAACACTTCAAAAACCTCAAACACAAACAAAACATAGCTTCATATTCAACATGACAACAAAGAAAAACACTCACCGTCTCAACCTTACTAAAGAAAACACTCCAAAACAACCATTTCCGAAAATAGTAAGAATAACTGTCACAGACAATGATGCTACAGATTGATTATTCCAGCGACGAAGAAGAATCATACACTACGCGCTTGTTATGTGCCATTATGTAGCCAACGTAAAATACATTAAACTACATGATCCCTTCTAAAAAAGAGTTATGTTAAAGTTTAACAAAAAGCAGAATTTAGGTTTTGGAAACAAATGAAGCTTAATAACAAAATGCTTTGATTAGAAGTAATCCAAATATTAATTTGACTTTCTGATTGAAAGATGTCAAAACAAATGGTCCGCCATATGTTTAAGAGAAAGTTAGAAATTAAAAGCAAAGTAAAGATTAGAAATTGAAAACGAATTTGACTTCTTAAGTTTGAAAAATTATGAGATAGAAGATAAAACAAATATATTATGACATTGAAACATTGTGATCTTATTTCTAATGTGAGTTTTTAAAGAGCGGTAAACAAAATTTTAAATGAAGGTTGATGACAGTTAATAGTGGGATATGATTGAGATTTTGTTGTATGTTGTTGGTTGTTGGTTTGATAATGAACAAGAGAACGGTGTCTTTAAAGAATTGGGTGGATGAACAAAAGGATAGAAATGCGTGGTTGAATTTTAGAATGAAAATTCATCCAATTCCGCTAAATGTTTTATTAAGCGCCTTGTATCATCGTGGTATAGTAGCATACAAATCTTGGCAGAATGTAGTGCATCAAATTTATTTAACATAATATCTATAAATAAATCACGATCACCGTTTCTTGTTGAAATTTATACGCTACTATTTATGATACACAGAGTTGAATAAGTCATTATTTAGAATTAGACAAATTTTTGTTTCTAGTCTCCACCACTAAATTGGCAATGGATCGTTTGAAGCAACATAAAGAGTTTAGTCTTAACCCCTGTACAACATGTTTAACACCTTCACAACATGATAAATTAAATATGAATTTTTATTTTTTTAGTGCTTTTATATTCGTATTTAATTCTTCTTCTTTTTTAAATATCTAAACTTTTGTTTATAGAATTCTTATAATATTCTAAAAGTGTTTGCAAAATCTCATTTAAAAATTTGAAGATGAGTTGATTTAAACAAATAAAACACTGTTGATAAAAACATTTGACGAAATTTTTTGGAGACTAAAAACAAAAAAAATGATAAATTTATATGGACTAAAAAACTTATTTAACCTTTATAAAAATGTTTATGTTAAAGTAAAACAAAAATCATAATATTTGGTTTTGATAACAAATGGAGCAGAATAACAAAAAACTTTCTTTTCCTATCTATAACACATACCAAATCAAAAGATAAAAAAATCTGGTTATTCATATTGATAAGTTAACTACTGTGATTGAAATGATTCTGTTGGGTGAGTTTGGGCAAACCCACTAATTTTTGGGTTGGGTTGGATTGGGTAATGGGTTACCCAACTTATTTTTCTATTTTTTTAATATTAAATGACTAAATGACAAGTCCTCATAATTTTGTTTTAAAATAGAACTTTTTTAATTTTCTTATAAAAAATGTTAAACTTATTTTACTATAATTTTATGCATCATAAAATATCAAATAATAAACACCATCATAAAATACTTGCAACAAATTAAAGTTGCATGACATAAAATTGCATTAGAATCAAAATAACTAAAAAGTGCAACATATTAATTTGTAACTCTAGTATGTTTTGATTTTCAATATATAAGGTACAATGTGTATGTTTTGGAAATATAACTTTCTTCTACCCTATGAAAATAAAGATAAAAAATATTAACATTATTGGGTAAGTGAGTTTTTTGGGTTTGGGTCTGGTTTTACCCTAAACCCATTTATTTTTATATATGGGTTTTCCATTTGTAGAAATCATACCCACCCAATAACCCTACCCAACCCATTTTTTTGGGTTTTTTAGATGGGTTTGATCGGGTTTTCTGGGTTGACCCAACCCATGAACACCCCTATTCATTGTAAGTAAAATACTTAAGGTGTTGTGTCCATAATTAGATAATGGTTTATAGGCACTCCATTTTCTAGAGGTTGTCTTTGTTTCTAGCAGTTACTTCCTGCTAATCATTGATTAGTTCCAGAAAGATCGACATTTTATAGGTCTGTTAATCATTTTCTAGGTGTTTGTTTAGTTCCTACTGAAAGATCGACATCAGTCAATTACAAATTCAGTCAATGATTTGAGCGTCAACGTTGCAGATCCGGAAACATGGGTATTTTGGTGACTTAGATTTATCATATTATTTGTAGGCATTTTGCTGTTGTATGTTATTAACTTGGGTGTTGTGAGTTTGTTCGCAGATTCACGCTTTACGTTTTTAGCGATGTTTGTATCTGATGTACTCTATCAATTTGAATGAATGAATATCGTTTTGTTTTTGTAAAAAGAAAAAATGGCACTCTAAATGCATGCGGCGTGCCTACAAGGCTCTAACTCTAATTTGTGCACGTTTTAAAAAATAGAAGACTTGAATAAAAAAATAAATAAGGGACTTAAACAGTACAAATAGATAAGATAAAAGTCCTAAGTTTACCTAACATTTAAAATTTTAGGGGATATGTGAAAACATACATAAACATCCTTTTGAGTGAATTTTAAAACTTTAAACAAGTACACAAATTAACCCAACTCAAATCCAAGAAACCAAATGAACCTAATTAAGTATATAGTATATACACAATTAAAAAGAGATTGAAAGAAGATGAACAAGAAAGAAATCACACCGTCACATTTTGACGGCAAAGCCATGCTGCATATATGATATAGTTACATTGCTTTTTAACGTTGAAGTATGACTTTCATGTTTTTACTTTTTCGTTATGGTGGAAGAAAAATAAAACAAAGAAATACTGAAAATCTGTTATGAAAGAAGACCGTAACCATTGTCCCCATTGTGCTAGACTCACCAATATGTGATGTTTTTCCACAATATATGTTGTGTGATTTTTCCTCTCTTAATTTCATCTTAGGTTGATTTCCACCCAAAAAATTTCCAAAAACTAACGTTATTTGAGAAATTAATAAATTAATCTAAGATGAAATTGAAAGATGAAATCTCACTCATAGTAGAATAATTCTGCAGATTTGTGAGTCTAACATGCTTATATACAATAGAGACAATGGTTGCGAGTTTTGTTTCGTAGCAAAATTCCACTACTTTCTTGTTTTGTCTTTCTTCCACAGAGGAAAAAGGAAAAATAGTGTAAGTCATACTTCTTTGTTAAAACGCGGTGAAATAGCTTAATCATGCATGACATGGCTTTGCCGTTCGATAGTAATAGTGACTTAACTCCTTGTTCATCTTATTTTAATCTCTTTTTAACAGGTATTTACATATCAAGTTTTTATTTTTTGACGAAATGGTATTTACACATCAAGTTTATTAATTAGGTTTATTGATTAGGCATGTTGGTATATAATTTGACTTATCTTAATTTGTGTGTAATGATACATCGCAACTTGTCTGTTGCACCGAAGAATTCACCTAATAATAATAACACTAATGCTGTTTGTTACGAACATAGTTTCAACGAAAAGCAAGAATTACCTTAATTTAAAGTTGTAATTACTCATATGTCCATCAACCATTTTCTGTATTACCATATTGCCCTTGTATGGCAAGTGTTTTTCTACTGTCGTCAAATTTCGTTAAAAGCTTTCCGTACTACATAGCAATGCTCTAATAATAAATGATAATCCCTCTGTTTCACAATATTTGTCACTTTAAAAAAAAATTGTTTCACGTTAATTGTCATTTCCAAGTTTCAATGCAACATTAATTACTGGACAATAATATCATTACTTATTTATTGTAAAGAGAAATAATATAATGAAATAATAAATGGTTAAGGGTATTATAGAACAAACACAAAATTTTATCAAAAATAACAAAATTTATTAGATTTCTTAGTATGTGTAAATTCCACAAAAACGACAAGTATTGTGAAACAGACGGAGTAGTAAACGACTTAAAATAATAATAATAATAATAAATGATAATGATGTTATCAAGCTTGAAGTGGGTAGACCCCGTACTTTCTCTATTTGATTCCAAAAAAATTGTGCTATTTGACATTTTAATTGTCATGTGTTTGTTTTTCTTACTCCATTTTTTTATATGTTAGGTGCAAAATGCCTTTAATCAACATTGTAAGTAAAATATTCGGATGTTGAATCCATAATTAGGTATTGGTTCCTATAGACTCTTCAATTCCTAGAGATTGTCTTTGTTTTTAGCAGATATTTCATGTAGTTTAAGCACGAGAAAAACAAAGAAAAGTCAATTATTAGTCCAAGTTAATTAAAATTGTGACTAAATTAAAATCTAAAATTAGATATAGTAGTCTTGTAATTGTAATATATTTTTACTCATATTATTAATATAAGATGAATAAAAAAGAGTACAATTAGTTTGAGATTTTAATTTAGTCACAATTATAATTAACTTAGACTAATATTTAGTTTTATAATGATTACAAATGCAACATCCATTGTGTCTAAACAAAATACGTCCTCATTATCACAACATTTTCCCCAATGTGAAGAGGTAAAAACAAATTACAACGGAACATTGAATCTATTTGCGATGAGATTTCTTAAAGGGAGGAGTTATAAAAATAAAAGATATATGAAGATGGATGAAAATTAATAATGGGATATAATGAAGTTTTTTTTAATGATAATATGATGGAGAGTTTGTACTAAAAACTAGTGTTACCTGATTTTGTACTAATAAAATCTCATACTAGGTTGATGAAAATTTAGTAGTCTAAGTTCATTAAAAAAGTAGTCTTTTTATAATTGTTGTCAAAAAAAAAAAGTAGTCTTTTAATTGTACTCTTTTCTATACTCTTGTTATAAGATGAGTAAAATAGAGTAGAATTACAAGAATATTATCGAGTTTAAGATTTTAATTGAGTCACAGTTTTAAAATAGCTTAGATTAATATTTGGTTTGAGTAAGAAATTTTTTATAATGATAATACAAGAGCAATATCCACGTTGTCTAAACAAAACACGTCCTCATCATCACAATATTTTCCCCATTAAAAGGTAAAAATAAACTACAATGAAATATTGGGATCTATTTGTGATGAGATTTTTGAAAGGGGGAAGTTAATAAATAATATAAATGAAGGTTGATGAAAGTTAATAATGGGATATGTTGGATGTTTTGTAGTATGTTGTTTGTTGATGGGTTGATAATGAAGAAAAAATGGTGGCTTTAAAGGTGTAGGGTGGATGAAGAAAAGAATGGTGATTTTTGCTCACTCAATAGTTTTCAATACTCTTTGTGGTTTGTGTGAGACTGTTACTTCTCCCTTTTTATAGCCCGAATCTCAATTTTTAAATTTAATTAATGATTAATGACTTGTGAAATATGCTACTATGTGGTACTAAACAAAACTAATAACAAATTTCTGAACTTTATTAAATAGCAAGTGACTAAAGCCATGTTTTCTTAGCCAAAAATGGGGAGAAAAAAGAAACAAACTAAAAAGTTTTTTGGCAATTTTTTTGAAAATGATGTAGTGATTATATGGATCACACACCAAGACAATCTTTGTCCTCTTTGTCAAGGACATGTCAAGAAAACTTGTAATCCCTCTATCTTTAATTTATTATAGAAATTTCTAACAATAATCAGATATTAAGATAAATTGTTAAAGTAGTAACTAATTTTTGTTTGAAATATTTTTGACCATTATTAAATTACATCTAATATATAAATGCACTTAAAGTTGTTTTTAATATTCTATAACAAATCGACACTATTAATAACAAATATAAAAAAAATCCTATAAAAATTGAAAACTATCATAAGTTGTTCTTATAAGTTCTCTCAAACGATCTTACAAAATTTATGTCACTAGATAAGTTGTAATATGTCAATCCAAACAGACAATAAGTTATATTACAATATGAAAGAACACTTTGGTTCTTTAACCCTAAGTGAACTATATAGGGCTTTAGGCATCTAAGTTATGAACCTATAAATTAGGCTTGGTCGTAACAATAATTTAAATCATATTATTCCAATTATGTCTAGCAAAATAATTCATGAAAAATGTAGTTAGTGTTATTTTAGTTGGCAATGGATGGGGATTAGCAATCTTATTGGTAGTAATTCCATTTAAATTCTTCCTAATGCTTCGCATTGTGCAAAGTTTCACCATGACATTCAAGATAAGCACGTCTTCTCGAGCTGGGAATAGAAGGTTAAAAGAATGGTGGGCTTCAATACCAATTGTCCCGGTTGAAGGAATGGTGAACCTAGCAGCTTCATCCTTAGAGAACGACAGCTCTTCGTGAAGCATTCAAAGTGTAAGTTTTGGTTGGAAGAAAGTGAGTATAGTTTTGATTGCGTTGGTTTTAATGTTGTCTTTTTGTTTTTCTTCTTATAATAAGAACTCGAACGAATAGTTAACTTTGATAAGATTAAAGTTGTTGCAACAAAGCACATCAAATTTGGTAATCAAGATTTGAAATTTCTTGGATTTAGATGGTTATTATCAACAACTCATTGAAGGTTTCTCAAAGTTATCATTGTCATTGACTTGGCAAGCAAGAAGGGGCAACCTTGCAGTTCCACAGTAGTCCCAATCAAATTGTACTAATGCTTTATTTGGAATAATGCTTAGGATGATTTCAACATATCATAAAGACCGTCCCGATCAAATTAGAGGCCCATGTTCTAATAGTAAAAATGGGTATTCAGTAAACAAATTCAAAATTTTATAAGAGAAAAATCATCTATTAAAATTGTAAATAACATACAAAATAAACATCTTAGCTAATAACATCAAATATTAAAAATTGGACCCCTAAAAACTAAGATTTATATATTTTTAACATCCTTAAACGATATGATACTTTATTTGGTATGTTGACTTACATTAACCAATTTCAGCTTGCTGTATGTGGATGGAATCACATTATTTTTACAATAGTAGTTGTCTACTTTTAGAGGTCATATTAGATAAATCTATCAAATACTCCGTCTAGATAGAGGTGTAACGATTCGGTTTAGATCGGTTTTTGGTCAAAAAAATGTCTGAACCGATGAAATCTTCATCGCTTCGGTTTGGATCGGTTTTTGTTGTTTTTAAAAAAAGAAACCGAACCAAATTAGTTGGTTTGGATCGGTTCGGTTGATCGGTTTGTTTGAATATACAATTAAAAAAAATTCATATTTTCACAAATTTGTATTTCATGCATACAACATACTCAAATATTTCATATTGTTTTCCATGTTCTCTATTTTTCAAAGTACTTTGTATAACTAACATGAAAAAACTAACAAGAAATGGATGATCCATTGTCAAAAAAAAAAAAACTGTATGATCCCATCGTCAATGTGGAACGATGGGTTAGGAGTGACTGGCGGCTAGTATTTTTTTTTAGTATATAAGAAATAGATTGTGAGTGATGAGATGATGATGGGAGAAAATGAATGAATTAAAGAGTATTTTATGTTGAACTTTAATTTTGAACTTAATCATAAGTGTGTGTGAGGAGGGATACAATTACTAAAATGGGAAGTGAGGTTAGCATCGGTCAGTTTATTGGATCTTAAAATTAAAAAACGATAACCGAACCAAACTAGATCGGTTTAAGTTGGTTCGACTCGGTTTTGAACCAAACCAAACAAGATTGGATACTTTTTCGGTTTGGTTCGGTTTGGGTTTTCAATTTCATCAGTTTTGTCTGAACTACTTACACCCTTACCTCTAGATATCAAAATATTATATTAATATTTTTTAAAGAAATATTATATCAATTTTTTTATTTTTATATTTATTAAGGATGACAGTAAGTGTATCTAATTACCTTGATTTTATGTCTAGCACAATGACATTAATTGATTTCGTGTAAAAAAGAAAATAACTTATTTCAAAAAAACTTTACATGAAAATGATGTGATTGTAATTGTATTTTCTCTTTTACAATCACATCATTTTTTACTGTTTGTTTAAGGGTGGTTATTAAAATGGTGTTCGAAAAGCATTATTACAGTGTAATACTTTTTAGGCTAAATTGCATTTTTTTCCCTTAAGTTTTGAAATGTTGCGATTTTGGCCTCCTATTAAAAAAATGGCAATTTTGGCCCCTTTCATCCCAAAATTGTTGAGAACACGCCACGTGTCCCAAAAAAGGGGCCATAATCGCAACTTTTTGTAAAGATAAGGGGTCAAAAAGCATATTTCCCTAAACATGGGGGGTCACTTTTGCCATTTTTTTAGTAGGGGATCAAAATCGCAACAATTTGAAACTTAGGGGACAAAAAGTGCAGTTTAGCCTACTTTTTAACAATCAATCCATTATTTACTACTGTGCAATAAATTATTTTACAAATACATGATTATTTCAATGTTGTTCAAAAAACAAATCAAACCAAATGTCTTGATTTGAAAGGGTCATGTTAACTAGTGTTATGGGCACTAATTGGAAAGCAAACCAAATTTTATGTTGTTTGAAATTAATGGTAGTTGAGTCTAATATGTTGAACCCGACAAATTTTAGTTGAGATATACCCTCCTGGTAACGGAAATTTATTTAAAAGTTGTTATCTTCCAACAAATATTTTCCATACACACAAAGTATCTATTTTTTTGTAACAATATTTTTGGGTGAAATATTCATCGACTTTTGCTGATTATTAATCTCATATGAGACCTTGGCTTGCCACTTATATTAGTATTTCCTTTCTACTAAACATTTTCAATCCAAAATACTCGAACAAGAGACGTTGCTGGTGACAAAGTATGAATCAAATAGTTAATACTAATTCGTTAATTGCTTTAAAATAAAAGTAAAAAGCTTTAAGTTTTGGAAATTGGTTGAGAGATTTTTTATTAAATAAAATGGCCATTGTAGCCTTTTTACAAGACTATTGTCACTGAGTTATCACCTCATAAACAAAATTAGAATACAAAGAACAACTCTAGATAAAATAACTATGAAACAATCCAAATTATTATCCCTTCTAAAAAAACTACTAGTAATTTATTTTCCAAGATTTAAATATTTTGATATAATTTGAAGAACTTGAGCACCTTGTCGAAGATCATCAACATACTTTGCGAGTAAAGTGCTGGTTTCATGTTGATGCAGACTTCGAATACAATCAAGAAGGTATTGCATAATATCAGCTGACTCTTTAGCCATTGCTGGATACTTTCCAATGTGTAAATTTGATTCTGCATCCCTAAGACTAATAAGGAAACTATCGGTATCCAAAAAATCTGTATCGCAACGATAATAATAGCTTGCTACCGTATCATTTTCAGCAATATCCATCAAGTTCTTCATTAGGTCATATGCGCGGGACGAATTGTCATTAAGCACATCAATTGTGTATTGTGCAAGATCAACAAGATCTACACCTTTTGCTCCTCTTGACTTTGAGTTGAGAAGATTTGAACAATATGTAGGATTGGAGGCTTCTTTGCAAATGATATCTACATCAACAACTTTGGCTGAAATTGAATTGGAGGAAGCAACACATAGAATAAAAAGCACCAACAAGAGAGAGAAGTATTGACTCATTTTGTGTTGTTTTTCTCCTTATTATTTCTCCTTTTGTTTCTTGTGTTTTCTCTGTTGATATTAGGCTTAGTTTTATAGTCATCGTGGTCATGGACAAGTCGTATGTGAATATATAATTCAAATCGAATTTTGGTCAATTAATTAATTGCAATTCTAATTGTATTCTTGTCAACTATAATGACTTATAATTTTTTAAATGAATTCATTAAATATAATTCTAATTGTATTCTAGTCAATTGCAATAAATTATAATTGTTTTTCCTCAAATAGAAACGAAAGAATTATACTTAATGCATATATTTTTGTATATAAGTCAATTTTTGTTTTACTAAAATGGATTTAAGAAGTCAATTTTTTTTTTTCAGGAAGTTTAAGAAGTCAAATTAATGTTGTTGACAATTAGAAAATGAAGATGAACAAATGATGTTATTATCTTAATATAAAAATTAACACCAGAAGAATCCTGGATTTTTCCATGCATTTCAAATGGATACAGAAGTAAAATTAGTAAATTGATTATGGCTTGTGTAAAGGTTTAAAATGGCTTACAAATATTTTGATGATTACTGACTTTTGATCTGAAATACTTGAAAAATAAATACAAAATGCCTTTTGTTTTCTTTATTGGAGTTAATCATTACCAACAACCTATTTTGGGATGCAACGGTAGATTATTTTTTTTAGTTGCTAAGTACTTGGTCAGAAGTAACGGGTGGAGCTTATCAAGATGTTGCTATAACTAATGTGTCATGAGGGATTTCCAGAGGTTAATTATCATTATCGTATGTGGCATATTCATAAAAAGTTTCATGAGTACTTAAGTAATATATATCATGAACATAGTTGAAATTCTGGCACACAATGGACAAATGTCCTATAAGATATTCGGGATATCAGGAATGTCTTATGTGATGTCTTGGACACTAAGTTAACACAACGTAACACAATAAACAATAATCAACAATAAAGTAAAGTTCAAGAAAGGAAGAACACGAGATATTTGGTAACCCAGTTTGGTGCAACGTCACCTGCATCTGGATACATCCTTGTCAAGAAAGTAAAGTGAATGGAAGGAAGAACACGAGATAATTGGTAACCCAGTTCGGTGCAACGTCACCTACATCTAGAGGCATCCATGTCAAGAAAGTAAAGTGCAGGGACGGAAGAACACAAGATAATTGGTAACCCAGTTCGGTGCAACATCACCTACATCTGGAGGCATCCATGCCAATAAAGTAAATCCACTATAGTAGTATTAGTTCAAAGTCATATGTGAACAACCTCCGGCTCACTGCCTTCTCACTTAATCACTATTCGTGGTATTTCTATCTAAGACTCTCCTAGATATGAAATCCGGTCTCACTTTCTCTCAATCATACAACCCCTGATTTCAACAATGATTACAATCAAATAGGAGAGACACTCCAATACACAAAACATACTCTTGCTTAAAAGCTTTAGAGCGGTTTACAAATACAACTCAACTATAGTTCAGCTCAATGCATCAAGGGGATACAAAGAGAGGCTCACAAATAACAAGGACAGACATGAAACCCTAAATTGACTCTTTTCAAAATGACGGCTTGAGTAGTTTTCACATAGGTTTGAGTCTTCCTTTATATAGTTAGAGAATGCATGGGCTTGATCATCAATCGGGCTAAACAATACAGCTAATCCAATAGAGTCTTCGGCTACAATTTTATAGAAGCGAATATAATGTTTCCTAAAATGTTTATAACATTAAAAACAGAAACTCAACAAAGCAACAAACCGACATAAGCAGCTTCTAGAAACACACGCCTCTTGGAGCACAAGTTACGTGAATCATATCTTCAATCAAATGGTAAAAACGAAATCTTCCAAAAATGCAAAATAAATCATAACACCTTGAGACAAGATGTCGTACATACATGTCTAGGACATCTGGTCCAACATCTTACTAGAACTTCTTGTTTTAACAAAATGTAGGCAACACAGTATAAAAGCCCAACAATAGTGAATTTAAAAATCAAATTTACAAGTGCATTCAAAAATCTATCACTCTCGAAGAATTTGATTATGACTGGGAAGCACTTATAAATATATATATATATATATATGTGTGTGTGTGTTACAAGATACTTAATGGGTAAAGAAGATATGCTCCATTCGAGCAAAATGGATTTTTGCATGTACGTCACAATTTTAGTGCCGGAATGTCTACCACATAAAGGAGTGAAAGTATGAACAAGTTTTTTAAGGATTTTTTAATTCAAGTACTCCATTAAGAAAGTTTGTGACACAATATGAAAAGGCTCTTGATGTACGTTACAACCAGGAAAAAGAAAAGACTTTCTAGATAAAAAAACTCAAAGCCACTTTTCTGAACTTTATGCCCAATGGAAGAAGCATCAAAAGTTTATACAAGAAAAATGTTTTAAATATTTCAGGAAGAGTTGGTTCGCTCTCAAATATTTGCCGCAAAAAAAAAGTTAAAAGATTCTAGTGAAATGTTGATAAACAAGGTGCATTAAATTTATAAAGAAATGCCTAGCTACTATGTGACTTTTCATTTCACTTCAAAAGAAGCTAGTTGTAGTTGTCGCATGTTTGAATTTTTCGGTATACTTTGTAGACATGTCTGAAGTGTATTCCTTAAGAAGAATGTTTATTCGCCTCATGGCAAGATAAGTACCTGTTTTTCCACCCACACAATCGCAACTTGATACAATCAAGCAACCGTTCCCAAAACTTCGCACGATGCGCGTCACCTCTTATAGAGAGACCCAAGTACAAAAAAGGCAGCCGACCAACTTTACAGTTCAAAACTGAAGCAGCTTTATTCAACCAAGAATCATTTACATGAATCCATATCAATGTACTCTTATGAAAATTTACCTTCAACCCCGACATAACCACAAAAAGATGAAGAGCATCAGCAAATGTCATTTGTTCCAACTCTAACATTGTTCCAACTCTTTTCACCCATAATTAAGGTGTCATAAGCAAATTAGAGGTGAAATATGGACAATGACGCCTCACGACCAATCTTATACCCAAAAAAATGTCATTTGCAACCATGACCTCCATCATAACATAAAACTATTCTAAAAGAAACAAAATATTGTTTCCAAAAACATTACAAAAGTCAAGTTGCAATAGTACACATTCATTAAAGTAGTGTTTATTAATGACGCAAAGGAGTGTTTAATAAATAACAAATTGAAGAAGGTTTGCTAACTTACTCATGTTTTGAGTAAGTTAACAACTTCAATATATATATATATATATATATATATATATATGCACACCCCTTATGACATGTATATTTATAAATCACTTTATCCCCGAATACTCATATTAGTTTATCAAATTTGTGCAACGTTTGAACCAACACGTTTGACTTCTTTAATTGATTCAGGATAAAAAAATAAAAATAAAAACAATTTGACTTCTTTACAAAACTATATGCATTAATTATATTCTCTTTTTTTAGGGAAAAATTTTAATTCATTGTAATTTTTTTGACAGAAAATTTTAATTCATTGTAATTGACTATTATATTTAGTTAATTGACCAGAATACATATAAAAAAAATATAATTTATTGTAATTGACCAGAATACATTATAATTTATTGTAATTGACCAGAATACAATTAGAAGTATACTCCATCCATCCCAAAATGTAAGTAAAAATGGATCAACATAAGTTGATGTATTTGGTATAAATTTTAAACCAAATACATTAACTTTTTTTTTTTAAGGAAAATAAATCAACTTTTATTGACCAATTTTTGGTTACATTTTAGGACGGATGGAGTATTTCAATTAATTGACTAGAATTCAATTAGAATTAGAATTTTTCTCAATTATATTCACAAACTCTTTACTCCATGAAGACTATAAAACCAAGCCTAAAATCAATAGGGAAAACACATGAAACAAAAGGAGAAATAATATGGAGAAAAAATACAAAATGAGTCAATATTCTTCTCTCTTGTTGGTGTTTCTTATTCTCTGTGTTTCTTCCTCCAATTCAATTTCAGCCAAAGTTGTTGATGTAGATGCCATTTGCAGAGAAGCCTCCGATCATTCATATTGTTCAAATCTTCTCAACTCAAAGCGAGGTGTAGATCTTGTTAACCTTGCACAATACACAATTGATGTGCTCAATAACAATTGGACTCACACATATGACCTAATCAGGGACATGACTGAAATTGCTGAGAATGATACCGTAGCAGGCTATTACGATCGTTGTGCAACAGATTTTTTGGATACCGATAGTATTGCTATTAGCCTTAGGGATGCAGAATCAAATTTAAACATTGGTAAGTATCCAGCCATGGCTAAAGAGTCAGTTGATATTATTCAATACCTTCTTGATTGTATCCGTGATCTGCGTAAACATGAAACCAGCCCTTTACTCAGAAAGTATGTTGAAAATTTTCAACAAGGTGCTCAAGTTTTTCAAATTATAACAAAATATTTGAATCTTGGAAAATAAATTAGTTCTTTTAGAAGGGATGATGATTTGGATTGTTTCATAGTTATTTTATTTAGAGTTGTTTCTTTGTATTATATTTTTGTCTATGAGGTCATAATTCATCGAGCATAATATTGTAAAATGGCTACTAGTACCAATTTATTTAATAAAAATATTCTCCCTTCTCCAATTTTCTAAACTGATAGTATTTTACTTTGATTGTAGAGGAAATAAAAAAATTGTATTAACTATTTCATTTGATACTTTGTCACCAACCTTAGATTGATTTGAGTATAAATAGAGTTGGATTGTTTTAATATTGTTGATGGAATGAAGATTAGTAATCAACGTGATTTAGTACAAGTGATAAATATTTGTACCTTTTAACCATTTAGTCATGGATTCGATCTCTAACTAGTGTATATGGAAAAATATTTTTTGGAAGAGGTCAACCTTATAAATGGATAGTTATTTTAAGGGGATTAGTCTCCACAGTACGTCACAATTTTTGTGCTGGAATATCTATCACATAAAGGAGTGAAAGTATGAATAATATTTTTAAGTATTTTTTGAATTCAAGTACTCCATTGAGAAAGAAGAAGCATCAAAAGTTTATACAAGAAAAATGTTTAGAATATTTCTGGAAGAGTTCGTAGGCTCTCAAAATTTTGTCGTGAATTGTCGACATACAAGGTGCATTAAATTTATAAAGTGAAGCCTAGCTAGTATGTGACTTTTCATTTCACTTCAAAATAAAAGTTGTAGGTATCACAAGTTTGAATTTTTCGGTATACTTTGTAGAATGTCATCGTGTGTGGTCGAGACCTTGGTCTTGTTACATAAGTGTAAGTTGGCTTGGGAGCTGTTTTAGAATCACTACAGTCTGGTGTTTGGATTTGGTCTTGTTCTTGGTTATAAGGGTGTCTCACTATCTTTGAATTTGGAAGCTTGAATTGGTGCAATTTCAACTGAGCTATACATCATGATCATGTGTGTGCATTTTTCTTTATAATTGGAACAATCAGTTTTTCTATATTGAGAGGGCCTGAATTTTTTGCATAATTTTTCTTGTTCCTTAGGTGTTGGTTTTTGTGTTAATGTAGTACTGTTTTGTCTAGTATAAGAGGTTAGAAAGGATCTTGCGTGGTTTTATAATAGGCATACCAATTAAAATTGAATCAAGAAAAGATGCGTAACATTAAACATTCATGGCTAATATATTGAGTAAATAGGCAATTACCCCCTGAAATTGTAAGTTTCGTCAATTACCCTTCTGAAATTAACAAAACATCAATTACCCCCTTGAAATTGCACAACGTTAATCAATTTACCCCCTCCGTCAAATTTTTCTGTTAGTGAATATGACGTTTTGCAAATACCCCCCGAAGTTTTGCACTTATGTGCAAAATGCCCCCCGAACTTGAAAAATTATATTTTTTTTG
>Ga0228711_1006483_pt1 | contig 17353 bp, 23 predicted proteins | sample MedpolnodulmetaG_2_FD_177996 | JGI IMG/M metagenome (GOLD analysis project Ga0228711, IMG submission 177996) | Root nodule microbial communities from Medicago polymorpha collected in Santa Monica, California, United States - brown nodules | ecosystem: Host-associated > Plants > Roots > Nodule...
AGTTCACCAATCCACTCTTGTTGCTCTCTTGCTTGCTAAGACACCATGATCCATGCTTGATTGCCATTGCATGCATTGATGGCTTGATTGCTTGAAGTGAGAAGGATGGGGCGATTCTAGAGAGAAGAGGGAGAGAATTCTTGCTCTTGGTGTTTTAGAGAGAGAACCAACATAACATTATGAGGGTTTTGGCTCCCAACACCCTTAAATACTCAAATGGGGAAAGTACCAAAACGCCCTTCGTCTTAAACGCGTTTGTACCGACACAGATGATTAACTCCTGTTCGACTAGCACCGCATCGTAAACCATTCCTTACCGTAGTGAGTCTCCTGAACATTGTTCTCTGGTGCACCTTCGACTGATAAAATTCCGATACTGACGAGCGGGATATTACACCTGTACACTTGAACAAATATTAGCATATCCAATTGACAATTTTTAATACCTTGTTATCATCAAAACTCTAAGGATAATGTATGTTAAACATTTTTCGTTTCAACAATCTCCCCCACTCTAAGGGTAATGTTTGTTAAACGTATTTTGTTCCAACAGATAAATCCAGCATAACATAAGGACTGACACCCTAATCAGAGCCTAATCTAAGACTCCAAAAACGAATAACGGAGATAGCTCCCGCTATCCTCAAGCATTCACCAAGCTAGCAACAACTACTCCTACACGTCGTCCACCCATTCATACAAATAGGTAGACGGTCAAAGACCACTGGGGGTTAGCTTCACATTAATCATAATCAAACATAACAATTTGAAGATACATATCATGAACTAAACTTCAATCACTTGTACAACGGATAATTCAACTTCAAAATCATTCATCAACACAAACAAGTTCACAACATTACCAACATGCAATTCACCAATCACATTCACTCACCAAATAAAGATGCAAATAAGACTCATGCAAGGACGTATAATTCACCTATACATGATTCCTATATGCATGCGGTACCATCACCAATAAGTTTGTCACCTTTGATGCAACAAAAACATCATCATCGTCGTCATTTCGGATATATAAAATCCATCACCATCAGTCATGTATGCATGAACATATGACTCAAACAACAATGCATATGTTCACACAAACAATTCACCACATCATCACCATTATTTAGTATATATGCATTCACCAACAACATCATCATCAATAATCATATATGCATTCACCAACATCGACTACATCATATAATTCAACAACTTCATACAATTTCTCACAATCCAAGTAAATGAGAAAATACATCACACTATGATAAACATATCAAACTATACACGAAAGGTTTGCAAAGTATTCAGCCTTAAAGATCATTTTCGGCAAAGTTCGTATCATTTTGCAAAATGGCCAACATTGACACTTTTCAAAACAAGACAACTTATGCCAAATAGGAAAACTTACATTTCAAATACCAATCAACATATAATCATGAACATAGGCTACTTGCAAACTATCAAGTCTTAGTTCAAAGTTTTACCCAAGTTCATTTGAGAAAGTCCTAAGTTCGTCTATGCCACCATTTTATCAAAATCAAGTTCCAATACAACCATGGCTATGCACCAATCTTACATGCTTCATCTAAGTCCATTAGAACTGTAGACCAAACATACAATCATCTTTATTCACAAAAAGTCCCTTTTTCGTTTGAAGAAGTAAAATATGTTCCAATAGCAATATCAATGAAAACAAAAAAAGAACATGTTCAAACAAGTGTATAGGACCCCTACACGTCGACCCCCAAGCACCCGATCGCGAAACAACGTTACCGTTGTTCTTGACAGGGCGCCTGACGCCTGAAGTGCGGCGCCTAGCCCTAGCCTTCTAGAAGTGGGCGCCCAAAGCCCTTCCTCAGGCGCAACGCCGCAAAACGCGCGTTTTCGTGTGTTTCGGCCAAATGTTTTCGCCATTTTTGCCTCAAAATTGATTAGTTAGGTTCCCCATTTGTCCAAAATGATCAAAGGCGCGACCCAAGGCTTCAACACATCGAATACGTCAGTTTCTCGACACTTGAACAACTTATGAAATTAATGAAAATGGTTTTCTCAATACATCAAGTCTTTAACAATGATAACAATTCATTTCTTTCAAAACAACTTAATCAACAACAAAAATTCAACTTAATTCATACCCAATCCATGATATGACATTAACAACAACACTTAACAACAATCACAACTCATAAACATGAATTCAAGCACAATTCAACAACACAACATTACAATTCATCAATTTAAGCAAAATTTACAAAGTACCCATTTCTATATCACTTGAGCATGCAAATTCAACATAAACAACTTAATTATCATCAAATTCACATACCCAAACATAGCACTACAATAAGAGCACGAATTTTACCAATTGAATTCACAATAATCACTTTTCTCAAATAAGCACTTTTGAATATAAGTAGAATAGAGATTATAACTTAAAAATTATGATAGAATGCTATCCCCCTTACCTCAAAACAAGCAAATCCTAGCCCTAGCTTCAATTTAGCTCCTTGAATCTCTAACCCCTTCTTGATCTTCAAGCTCTTCTCTTCTAACCCTTTTTCTCTCCCTCTAACTCTTTCTCTCTCTACCTCTCTCAAATGTTATGTGAAATGAATGTGAAACCCTATTTCCCCTAAAGACTAAAGTTTATGTAGGCTCCACACTAATGAGCTTAACCCTTAAAAAGTCTTAATCGGCTCAAAGCTCTCATTAACTAAGTCACAAAGTTTCTACTCGCTCACGGTTGAAATAAATAACGAATAGTTACCGGCTCTTAACTAATTACCACAACCCACTAGTAACTTAGTAAAAATAATGGTTCCCACTTGAAACACTAAAAATAATCCTCATAGTGAAATTACTAGTTTACCCTTGCTCACACAATGACCAAAAATACCCTTATGTCCAAAATGACTAAAATACCCTTCTAACACCGAATTCTAATAATCCCAACCAAAAATACACATAGAGGCAATTTAATCACATACGAGCACATATAACCATGTATAAATAAATAATAAAATAATTCTAACGAAAACCAGATGTTACAGATGACCCCTCTGCTGATGGCTGAGGACATGTATAGCAAACTCCGTGAAGGTCTGGGCCACGTCATCTTCCGCAAGACGCCCAATGTCTGTAGGAGGCCTGGGTCGTGTCTAGACATACCCGTACTGCCTAAGAGCCCGCTCTGGCAAGTGATGGACCCTCTTGTCTTTGTCGACCATGATCCATCTGGAGTACCAGCATATGTCCTAAAAGGGCGTGATGTGTCGCCGTCTCTCGTACGGCCTCCAGATGACATGAGAATGGTCCAACGAATCAATGGCATCTCTATAGTGTCTAGGATTAGTAAAGCCCCTGGGAGGTTTCCATTGATTCACAAGCGGGGCAATAGTAGGGTTGTAGGCATCATCATCGATCCTCATAATGATGTTCGTGAAGTGCGCCAAAGTCCATCCTTGTAAACACAAAGAAACAAATATTTATATCAGCACAAGTATTATACAAACAACTAAATATTTACGATCCAATAAGTAAAAAAAGAAGAAAAACAAATATTACCACAAGAAAGGTCATGTAACCACCAAAGGAGGCTATAGATGAGTCGGAGGTAAGAGATAGCTGCTCATATAGAAAAGCAAGTCCCATCCTACCTCATGACCAGCTGTCCAACTCGTCCATATCTTGCAGCGCAAGCAGCCACAACATGTTAATGCTTCTGCTGTTCTTGCCGGCAAAAATGGTCCAGCCAAGCAAGAGCAACATAAACGCCTTAATGCAGGCCAGCCTAACTTGAGCATGCTCGTCTTGCTCTGTGTATCAGGCTCAAGCTGCTGATTACACCTATTCAAGAGCTCCTCGTAGCGCCTCTTCAGTTTACCAAAACTAATATGAGCAACACCCTATTTTCCCACCTCCTTACCGGCAGCCTCCGTTGTAAAAAGTAGGTTCACCTGCATTATCTCTATCCCCTCCTCACGGGTTAACTCTCTATCAGGAAGGATCCTCCCAGTGATGGGGATGCCTATGAGATATGCCAAATCATCTAGTGTGATAGTCATCTCCCCAACAGGTAGATGGAAGCTATTGGTCTCCTCATGCCATCTCTCTGACATCGCACAAACGAGCCCGTGAGAGATGTTCTTATACCCACTAGTCAGGAGGGGAGTAAGACCGGACATATTCACTTCTTCCCAAAACCACTCGTTTTGTCTTCCCGGTGAAGGCAATATCAAGTTTTTAAGGCTCAGCTTCTTCCCGTGCGAGATACCTTTCACCCTATGTTTTTTTCGAAACTGAAATACAAAAACAAAAAACAAAAAACAACAAACAACACCGTTAAATAAATAATAAGTAAAATAAACATTAAATATATTATAACATTAATTTTAATTCTAACATTAAGTAAGTAAAATAATAATTAGAATAATTTGTATAAATAGTAAAAGAAGTAAAATAAACATTAAAATATATTATAACATTAATTTTAATTCTAACATTAAATAAGTAAAATAATAATTACAATAAGTTGTATAAATAGTAAAAGAAGTAAAATAAACATTAAAATATACTTACATCGGTATCAACCCATATCCTGCATGCCACATGTCTACCAAAGTGAGGTAAAAGCGTGAGGTCAGAAGGCCCCCTCCATAGCTGTCCGGTCTGGCCTCGTACACCACCCTCGACACCCCCTGAGGCTGCTGCTGAGACTGCTTAATATCATCCTGCTGCTGAGGCTGCTCCTACTCAATATCATCCTGCTGCTGAGGCTACTCCTGCTCAATATCAGGCTGCTCATGATGATCGTCATACTGATGCTGCTGATACGCATCAAACTGATACTAGTGAGGCTGAGGCTCCTCAAAATGATACGCCTGATTCTGCGCCTGCTCATACACCTGATAATCCTGCTGATACTGTGTCGGGTCCACCATCTGGGATGGACCCGTCTGTGATGTCGATCCCCCCGCAACATCAACTGTAGCAAGTCTCGTGCCCCCACTTCTTCCTCGACCAGCCATATGAGGGTGTAGTGCTTGCTTCTCCCTCCGTACACTACTAGTAGGGGCAGGCCTCCCTGCCCGAAGTCTGTCAGTCCTATCCTGAGGCGGCTCAGGCGTCCTCATAGACGTATTCCTCCGAGGCATATCTGCACAACATTTCAAAAAGCAAAAATTCAATGAAACATTTTCAAACGAACATTGTGTCATTTTCAATAATTCAACAAAAACACTAAAATTTCGACAATGTTATTTCAATCCGTAAACTACCATATTGCAGTCAAACATATTATAACCAACATTAACAAACCATATTCTAACTAATTTGATCATACACAATCCGAAAAAACAAAAAAAAATCATTGAGACTTTTTATCAAACATATAGTGTGCAATTTTCAAACAACTAGGTAATCTAACAATTTTTAAACCCTAAACTACCACATTGTACTCTAAACAACATCTAAACAACAATTCCTAAGTTAATTCATCACTAACAATCATCAAAACTAACATGCAAGCAAAATTTATAAAAACCTAAAAATGTTAAATTTCGTCAAAAATTAAAAAGTTTCAAACAAAAAAATGCAATGAAGTAGGATAATCATCACTTACTTGATATTGTCGGAGAAATTGGCTTTGAATGACGTAAGAATGATGAAATTCGGATTTGGGGTGAAAAAATTCGAAGTTGGGAAGTTTAGGAAATGAGAGAAATGTGTTTCTGTTTTGCTGATATATGATTTAAGTGACGTCGCGTAACTTAACTCACGCAGCGCTACTTAAGTCACGCAACAATTACAACGTGTGTTAGTTAAGTCACGCTGCGTGACTTAACTAACGCAGGGACATTATAGTATTTTTAGCTGGGTGGGAGTGAAATGTGCTGGGGGAAGAGCAGAAATCAATAGACAAACATCGAAAAGGTAGACATCCTAACACACTAGTCTTAAAAACCAAAAAACTCAGCTGCCGTTAACTAGACTACCAAAAACTGCTTCCCAAGAATCTGCCACCCAAAACAATTACCTTGAAAAGCAATCTTTTGAGTTCCAACAACACTCATAGTACAAGCACGAAGAGATTTTTAATCTACTCAAATTCCAGTAGTTTTGTCAAACATTACGTCAAACTCCAATACTTGACTAATGAAGCTAAATTCCTGTCATTTCTTGTCTTCCAAATTAACTTTTTATGGTTATATAAAATTTATTTTTTACAGTCTGATGAGTTGATTATTATATCAACAAAGCTACAATGTCATGTCTACAAATATTCTTCAAAAGTGTGTGAAGTCCTGCAACTTTTCAATTGCTCTATATAAGTTTTCTAATGGTTATTATACATTCTTGAATGAAACTCTATTGCTATTATAGAATTTTTATAATACCAGAGCATGTATATTTTCCACACTTTTGAAGTTGCTGATGTATATTCTTTTTAGCTGCAAAATTTGAGTTAAACCAAAAAATTTAATTCTTGTTTTGTAAGTGCGCTGACATCATTATTTGTCTACTAGGTTTTGGCAAATGTTGATACAATTCAAGGTGCAATACGCATACAAGTTAGATAAAATGTTGCTCTTGAAAATAGACTTTGCACTTACAAAACACTAAGATAGAGATGAATGACAGAGTATGTGGTACAAGTAATATTCAACTCTTTATTGGAATGAACTAGATATGTATCTACACATTTGTGATAATTGTCAAAAGAAGTAATAAAGATGTTAGCTTCTATTCTTCTGTAATTGTTTTTTGGTCACTATGTCTATTTTATGTATTATATATATAATAAAATTTGTTACAATTCGTTTTAGTTGACTTCTTGTGTCATTAAACCTTTGAGATGTAACACACACATAGTTTTCCTAATTTTGTAGTACGGATGAAATGGGCCAAAAAAAATTTTGGTTACTGAAATGGGCCAATATAATTGTATGCAAATCTTTCTTATTTTTTTTATAATGTTATGTTTCCTCTATGACCACAAAAATTACAACATTATAATTGAAGTTATTCATGTTCAATACATTCCATATTAGACCACTAAAACCTTCCGCTACCAAGTTAAAATAAATGGAGCCAAAGGATCACCTTGTTTTAGACCCCTTTGGAGACCAATTTACTCTGGGGGACACCCATTTCCTAAAATAGACATACTATCTCCAAACATACACGCCTTCATCTATGCCACCCAGTTGTCCGCAAAACCCACCCTCCTTAACTTGTACTCTAGAAAACCCCATTTCACTGAGTCATATGTCTTCTCCATGTCAACCTTTAAAATTAAGAATTCACACTTCCCCCTCTTAGCCAAATGTCTCCCCTTGAAAAAATTTGATTGAGAAGATAAGATAATTAAGTTCCTTACTATGGACAACCTTGTCGACAACGCCTTTGCTATAAGTTTATACCGTCGACAACACCTTTGCTATAAGTTTATACTAACCTCCAAATAAAGAGATCGGCCTATATTCCTTGAGAGAAATAGGGGACTTTACCTTAGGGACCAAATTGACAAAATATGCCTATAAACTCTTAGAAACTACCTCATTTCCGTTGGATTGATCTAAAAAGAATCCTCACATCATTCTTCATTAGATACCTAAATTTTCTAAAGAAAGCAAAATTAAAACCATCCGCCCCCGGACTCTTATTTCCAACACTATATTTCACCACCAATTCTATTTCCATCATTGAAAATGGTACAATAAATTTCCCATCCTCAACTTCAAAAATGAGTTGTAAAGTTTACCTCATCCAACCTTGGTCTCCCTCAATCACTACTTCTAAAGGGCCTCCAAAAATAATAAACCACTGCCTTTTTAATATCATTTGGAATTTGCACTGAACCATTCTGACTAGATTTAATCTTCATACAATGATGGAGGTACGTCGAATTAGCATCCCCCTCACTAAAACATTTAGATCTAGACCTCTGGATTAATATCTCCTCTTTACTCTTTAACAATCTCCACAACTCCTCAAACCTGCCTTTCATATCCCCTACCTCCTGATTGAATAACTTATCCCTTTCATTTTTCGCATCTAATTCCACAATATCCTCGTTTAGCTTTTTCAACTAGTGTCCACCTCCCCATATTCCACCTTCCCCCCTTCTCTCTTCTCTAAAAGCCATCGTATTAACATCTCCAACAAAACAATGTGCGCCATGTCAAAAATAGTTTCTAAGCAACAACAACATCTCAAGCAAACTCTGCTTTGCTATCAAATCACATTTTGAAAAGACATTGATAAAATAACATCCTTTATTAAGCATCCCCCCCAATCATGACAAACCCCACCAAAACCTTCCCCACTAAAGAATAAATAAACTTTGCTTCGGATTTGAACCTCACACTACTAGAAAAAGCAAAATTAGCGAAGGAAATTAGTGACGGAAAAATGAAATTCCTCACAAATTCCTTAGTCGCAAAATTTAGTGACGGAATTAGTGAGGGATTTCACGTTTTCCCTCACTAAATATCCCTCACTAATTTTTGTTTTTTAGTAGTGTCATTAAAGAATACCACCATTATTTCCCATCGATGGAAGGAAGACCCATTCACAATCTCCATCTCCTGACAAGTTATAACACATATTATCCAAAACCGTTTCCATTTTTGTTTCTTGAATTGCTACAAAATCCACCTTTTGATCACGCGCCAACAACTTAATCGTCTTATGCTTAACTACACCTCTCAAACCTCTCACGTTAAAAACAACACTAACATTGATTACCAATCATTCTCTCTTTGACATCTTTATTTGCGACATCGATATCTTCAAGATCAACAAGTTTGTAAAAAAAATGAAAAATTGTCAATCACCTTCCCACCCACCATGATAAAAGTAGTTCCCGCATTCTTTTTCCTTCTAGAATCCCCCCACACCAAGGAGATGGTAAATTCTATGGAACATCCAAAAATTCGAGTGTACATGTACACCAAAGTCTTAAATTAATAGTTAAATGAGTTGTATTTTGAAGAAAAAAATAATTTTCTATCATTTATAGTTATAAAATGTAAAAAAAATTAGTATGATTTTTATAAACAATGAAATAATGTTTATTCTTATGAAATCGTATTTTTTTTTTATAGTTTATGAAATTATATTTTATAAAATAAAAATATCGACAAATAACTTTTTATTTCATAAAAATGATCGTTAATTTATAGATTTAGGAAACAAGTGTATCGATAGACATCAATTTGCAATGTATCGTAGAAACTCCCATAGACGATTCAGGCACTACATAACCCATTTCCTAAAAATAAAATAAAAAAACCTTAATATCTGTATACATTTATTTCTTTAAATATTAATTTGAAATAAAAAATTGTGATGTACAATAATTAAAAATATTTGGGTCAAAATATGTAAATACGATGAATGTTTTTATTTCATACTTATCCTATCATAGTATGGCCATCTTTGTTAGGATATAAAATTTTATAATTAAAAATTAATATTTATATATTTTGTAATTTTCGAATATGTTTTATTCAATCATAATTTTAGTTTAGAATTTCGAAATTGTTTTATAAATTGGTCAAATATTTAAATTGATATCTCTTGGTGGAAAAGAATAGATACACTTTTGTCAAAAAAAAAAGAAAGAATAGATACACTAAACTTTCATATAAGATGTCTTTTTATATGTCACTTAATCAAAGAATATCAATTTATATGGCACATGTATAGAGCTCTTTGTACATGGTTCAGGCCCTAACCTGTCTTTTAATTCCTTTGCTTTATAATTAAAAACAAAAAATATCACTAGAACAAATAGAATTCCTCAAACAAAAAAATAAATAATATCACAATAGTAATTGATTAATTTTCTTTGAACATTTAACTTTATATCAAATTAAATATTGTTTTTCTTCATTGAGATTGATTGCTACTTAAATATATTAAAGCTTTTAAATATTTTTATTTTATTTTCTTATATTCTACCCCACAAAATATTATTTTCCTTATAACCACTATTTTGTAACACATGGTATCATTAATAATTATTTTATTTTTTAAATTCAGAAGAAGGAAATAATTATTAATAACAATGACAATAATGATTATTTTACAACTATCTCGATAAGATTTAAATCATGTTCATTGAATATGTATAACTTTTATCGTTTTACAGCTATATATATCTCTAGTTCTAATTGTTTAATTTGAGAGGATTGATCTAATTTCTGTTTGGTACATTGGCATACAAAATTCATTTGACTTACCCATATTCATCAATATAAACAGAAAAATGAAATCCATCCCTCTATCACCATCATTGTTCACCCTTTTCTCGTGCCTCATATTTTATGCTGCTGTTCCTGCATTAGGGCTTGGCTTGTATGAAATTGTATGCAATGAGGCCAAACTGGTTACTGATGATTGCTTGGATGCTTTGAGAAATAACTCAACTATCACCTCAGCCACAAATTATCGTGACCTATCAAGGTATATCTTGGAGAAGGGATTGAAAAGGGGAACATCAGTTCATAATTATCTTATGAAAGTGGCAAAACAATATCCCAATGATCCAGCTATTAAACAATGTTCAACTGACTTATATGATAGGACTGTTGGAGCATTCATAAATGCATTGAGTGAGTTGGATAATGATCCTGATAGTGCATTAAATTTTGCAAGAGCTGCTGGTGATGGACCTGCAGCTTGTGAGAAAGCTATTGAAGATGAAAAGGCAAATAGTCTTGCAATCAAAATTCTAAACAATGAGATATCTGTACTTAGTGATGTTGCATTTATAGCTATTGAGCATCTTACACATAGTGGAGGCTTATGAAATCAACCATATATTGGAAGTTGATTGCCTAATAATTTAGGATTTCCAATGTAAAACAAATAAAATAATAAAATAACATGTTTCTTTTACATGTGTAATTATTTGAAAATACATTTTTCCATTTCAATTTTATTCATATCAGCGGTAAGAGTTTAACATTGTAACATGAATGAACAAATTGAAATTCCATCAACCGTGATTTTAAATGTCAATAGTACAAATCAAAACGGCAATCCTAAAAACTATTTTTCTTTTAGTTCGATGGAATCGTAATCTTTTTTTTTTTCGCTGGCCCTAGTTTTTTCAGTGAGAGAAACTCCACCTTATCTTTAAGTTTTGTTTTTCTTTCATTCATTGAGGAGGGGTGGTTTTAGGTCATGTTTTGACCTACAATCACCCCTTTGCATCTTTTTTCATCTTTCTTTCAATTTAAATAAGTGGTTTTCACATATCAAGTTTAATATTTTGTGTTTTTTGTGATTTCATCATCTAAGTGTGGCGTTCTGTTGTTCGTCGTCTTGTGCGGCATTCGATTTTGTGCCTTGTTGCGGTGTTCGTTTGGTTCATTTTGAAAGATCAACTTCATCAATTACAGATTCAATCAATGATTTGGGCGTCAACGTTGCAGATTCATTTTTTGACGTACAATCACTCCTTTGCATCTTTTTTCATCTTTCTTTCAATTTAAATAAGTGGTTATCACATATCAAGTTTAATTTTTTGTGTTTTTTGTGATTTCATCATCTAAGTGCGGCGTTCTATTGTTCGTCGTCTTGTGCGGCATTCGATTTTGCGCCTTGTTGCGGTGTTCGTTTGGTTCATTTTGAAAGATCAACTTCATCAATTACAGATTCAATCAATGATTTGGGCGTCGACATTGCAGATCCGGAAGCATTAGTTTTTCGGTGACTTAGAATTTATCATATTATTTTGTAGGAATTTTGCCGTTGTATGCAATTAACTTGGTATTGTGAGTTCGTTCGCAGATTCACCCTTTACGTTTTTAGTGATGTTGAACATGTTATTGTATCTCATATACTTGCAATTTGAATGAATATCGTTTTATTTTTGGTAAAAAAATGTTCAAATAAAAACGTGTACCTATACTTTTTTGGTGGTGGGTTTGAACCCCGAACCTTGCATATTATTATGTGTTGTCCCTACCAACTGAGCTAAGATCACGAGTACGTGTACCTATACTTTTAATCAAAATAAAAATGTCAATAATAAAAAAACCAAAACCTAAATAATTTTAATCAAAATCAAAATTTCTTTTTTGAAGAGGACAGTCAAAAATTCATAAAAACTGTTGTTCATAATTTATATGTATTAACGCAATAAAAAGATGGGACAAATAGACACAGAGTGTCCGTCTGAACGATAGTGATTTATAGTATAATTAACAAACTTGTTGTGGAAGTTGTCTTTTTTTTTCATATATGTTAAGCATAAATATTCTCTTTATATTAAATAATTTCGATTCAACTTCAAAGTATCTCAGTCAATAAATTTTAAAAATACTTTATGAATTTTATTATAATTAAAAAACTTAATGACGAAAATTCTTCATATATTTAATATAAAAGTTTTTTTTTATCACTTCATTTTGAATCATTTATTGAAGAATCGCAGTCAATATATACTAATAATATTTTATGATTTTTAATTTAATAAAAAAACTTACTAAGAAAGATTGCACAGATTTTTCCAGTTATTTTATATAAATCAGTAGAAAGACGAGCACTAACGTTTATGTCTTTTCTCTCTTTTTAGTTCTTTAATTAAAAATAATTTTTCATTCAATTTATTATCACCGATGTATTTTTCAATTCAATATGTGTGATTGATAGTTGATCCCAAAAATTATAGTTTTTTTTTTTAAGAGGCTAAAATGAATTATATTAACACAACCAAATGGCCTTCCTAGCACAAGGTGTGCTAAGGAAGAAACACCAAAATACAAACAGTGTCTGAACAATAATTACAAGGCAAACACCAAACCACATAAACAAAACAAAAGAGATTAACAATTAGCCAATGCCTAGTATCGTAAACGGACTAAGCCACCAACCACGATAATTGGAGGGAAGACTAACATATTTCTCCTTCAACCACATGAAAATTAGCGACTTTATTTTGTCCGCCACTTGCAATATAGAGCAATTTTTGTCATTGAAAACCCTGTTATTTCTTTCTTTCCAAATTTCTCACACTGTTGCAAACCAAATAACCTGAAGGATGCAACGCCTTGACTTGGCTGCGCCCCCAATATAATTAAACTCATTAAAAAGACTTGTTGCATCACAAGGCAGAACAGAATATACACCAATTCACCTAAAGATGTGATTCAAAACAGACCCAAAAACATTACAATGTAATAATAAGTGAGAAGATGTTTCCACCTCCCCACAACCTCCAACGCAAAATTGATCATCGATGTCAACCACATTACGACGGTAAAGGTTGTCCTTAGTAGGCAACCTATCACGTAACAGACGCCAAGCAAATAACACCACCTTCAAGGGAACTTCCTTAAGCCACAAAGAAGACACAAACACCACATCATCAACTGTCAAAAATTTATAAGCACTTCGAACAGTATAAACGGAAGATGTTTCCAATCGCCAAAGCCTCCTATCGACCTTGTCAACCTACAAAGTGACACTTTGAAGTAAAAGCCTAAGTTCCCCCACTAACTCCTCTTCCCACGCAAACAACCTAACATATGCATGCCAAACACCGATTCACTCTTCAGCAACGACAACTCAAATAATCTATTGAATCTAACGCTGAAAGATACTCCACCCACCCATTCATCCGTTCAAAAAAGAGTATTTTTGCCATCTCCCAAAAAGCAACAAACATTACCATGGAACCACTCTTCCGAGCGCAAAACAGATATGACCCTCCACCAAGATGAGGCCTCACAGCCACCATCACTCACACAACCCCCTCTCCACCCCGTAACGAGCCAATAACACCCTATACCATAAACTATCTCTATCTACCAACAACCTCCAACACCACTTCCCTAATAATGCAATATTAAAATCCCTTATTCTGCTTACCCCCAAACCGCCAACCTTCTGACTCTGACAAATAGATTGCCAATCAATCCAAGATATTTTCTTGTGGTCAACACTCTCCCCCCCAAAAAAAAAAATTATTAAAAAGAGATTCAATAGAGGAAACGATACCTGACGGAGCCTTGAAAAAGGAAAGGGCATAAACAGGCAGTGATAACAGGACAGACTTCAACAAAACCAGACGGCCACCCAAAGACAAGTATCACGAACTCCACCTTGACAGTTTAAAGTTTATACGCTTCAAAAGGGGATCCCGAAAAGCCCGACGACGCGCATCTCCGCCAATAGGCAAACCGAGGTACATAAAAGGAATAGAGCCGACTTTACAGTTCATAACCATAGCTGCTTCGGTTAACCAAGAATCAGGTACATTCACCCCAACTAGGAGACTCTTCAAAAAATTTACCTTCAACCCAGACAAGTCTTGAAATTGAATAAGAACTGCTCGCATTGCAAAAATGTTAGCCCACGATTTTTCACCCAAAATTAACGTGTCGTCCGCAAATTGAAAATGAGAGATCGAAACCAGATCATTCCTCCCCACCTTGTAACCATTAAATAAATTAATATCAGACAAAGATTTCATTAACACATGGAACCCCTCTGTAGCCAAAAGAAAAAAGAAAATGCGACAGAGGATCACCCTGCCTCAACCCTCTTCCCAAAGAGAACTCATCGGTGGGAGACCCGTTAACCAATATCGACGTTGTTGCCGTCCCAATACATTATTTTATCCACTTTTGCCAAAGAGTCGGAAACCCCATTTTCAACATTACATCATCCAAAGAGTTCCAATCTATTGAGTCATATGCTTTCTCAAAATCAACCTTAAACATAATCAACTCCTTCTTGCATTTTCTAGCCTCGTCCACCACATCATTTGCCACCAAAATCCCATCAAGGATCTGACGACCTTTAATAAAAGTTGTCTGAGACTCAAAAATAACTGAACCAATCACCATACGGAGCCAATTTGCAAGAACTTTTGCCAAAATTTTATACATACTCCCCACCAAAGAAATGGGACGAAAATCGTTCAACCGCTGCGGATTATCAACCTTAGGAATAAGCAAAATGAAAGTGGTATATATCCCTTTAGCCAATTTTCCTTCCTATGAAACTCCACCAAGAATCGCATCATATCAACCTTCAGAATATCCCAAAACTCCTTTATGAATCCGAAAGAAATACCATCGGGGCCCGAACATTTGAAATTATCACAATCCCACACCGCGGCCTTCACCTCGTCCAACGAAAAAGGCTTGATCAAACCCACCCCATGTCAACAAGATAGAGGCCGAAATTGCATGGCATCCATACCAGGCTGATTCACCCAGCGAGGTTGAAAATGGTCAGAAAAATGAGAGAACACAGTCGCTCGGACATTGTCAATCCCTTCAACCATCACACCATTCACCATGAAAAACTAAATTGCATTCTTGTGTCTTCTACTAGTCATGATACTATAAAAAAAAATTGAATTTGCATCCCCATAACGTAACCACTGCATCCGCGACTACTGCCACAAATGCTAGAATTAATCCGAAATAAAGAGAACAATTCCTCAGAGTACCCATGTAGCTCTTCTATTTCCTCATCCGCCAATACCATTGACTCTCCCTTCAATTCAATTGTGGAAATACAATCCTTCAAATTTGATATGCTAGCTGGTAAATTTTTTGAATGACGCTGATGCCAATCTTGTAAAGCCAATTTAATAAGCTTTAATTTTTCTTTCAATAGATAACCGCCCCAACCATCCATCTGAAAACTATTCCACCTGTCACGGATAAAGTAATGATAACCTGAGAAATTCTCCCAACATTTTAAAAAACGCAACGGTCTCGGACCCCAATTCTCCTCATCAATACATAACTAAATTCGGCAATGATCTGAAAGTCCTCGCGATGAACCCAACTAAAAGTAATTTGGCTACGTCAGATACCATCTCTCTGATAACAAAAAACGATCAAGACGACTCATAGATTAACCGTCCCCTCGGAACCACGTAAAGCTGCGACCCCAAAGCGGTAAATCTACCAAACAATTACCACCAACAAACTGATTAAAATAAGCGCTCCTTGCATGAGGACCTGCGCTTTTCACACTTCTACGTTCCTCCATCAAACATATTATTTGTATCCCCTTTAAAATTCAAACCCACCTTCTTTCCAATCCCCCTAACATCATCTGACTTCGCCTTATCACTACCATGGAGAACCAACCAATGCGTCCAATCATTATTATCTAAAACCTGTGAACCAGTTTGAGAAGAACTTTCATTACCAATTACCTTATCCTTAGATACCTTTGAAACCCCTTTACGTCGCCTATGAGTTTTACTAAATGCACGAAGAACCTCCTTACGATTTTCATCAGAGAGTCTCGCAATACGCTTCAAATTTTGAGCACAATGTCTAATATAATCGCTGCCCTTCTACTTTAAGACTCTAGGCACACCATTAGGAGATGTATGTTTACCGGTTGATTCTTTTGTTCGGCCAACATCATTGACATCACGCTTGTTAACCCACTCTAGTGTTGTGTCGAATGTTCAATTTGCCTTTGTAAAAAATAGACAAATTCTTGATGGTATTCTGATAGCAAATGAAGTGGTTGATGAGGCTCGCAAATCGAAGAAAGAGTTTTTGATAGTCAAAGTGGACTTTGAAAAGGCGTACGATTCTGTCGAATGGCGGTATCTTGATGAGGTTATGGGTTGTATGGCTTTTCCTGCTTTATGGAGAAAATGGATCAAAGAGTTTGTTAGTACCGCTACTGCCTTAGTGTTAGTGAATGGCAGTTCTACTGATGAGTTTCATCTTGAACGGGGTCTTTGTCAAGGTGATCCTCTATCTCCGTTTTATGTTTTTATTAGCAGCATAAGGCTTGAATATATTGATGAAAGCTTTCGTTGAAACAGAAACCTTCATAAGATACAAGGTGGGTGGCGCAAATTCAGTGGCGGTGTCTCACTTACAGTTTGTTGATGATAATCTATTAATTGGAAATAAAAATTGGGCTAATGTTCATGCAATGAGTGTTGGTCTTGTTTTGTTTAAGGTTATGTTGGGCCTGAAAGTAAATTTTCATAAAAGCTCACTAGTTGGGGTCAATATCAATGCTTCTTGGTTGTCTGAAGCGGCTTCTGTGTTAGGTCGCAAAGTGGGTAAAGCACAGTTTCTCTATTTGGGTCTTCCGATTGGAGACGATCTGCACCGGTTATTATTTTGGGAGCCTGTTGTTAATAGAAATAAAACTAGATTTTCTGGTTGGCATAGTTGGTTCCTTTCTTTTGGTGGCTGTTTGATCCCTCTTAAATCTGTCCTAACTGCACTTCCTATCTATGCACTTTCCTTTTCCAAAGCTCCGTCAGGCGTTAGGTATAATCTCTTCCATTGAATCTTTGTTAAATAATGTTTTATTTTATTTTTTTTGGAGGGGG
>Ga0228711_1006484_pt1 | contig 17347 bp, 10 predicted proteins | sample MedpolnodulmetaG_2_FD_177996 | JGI IMG/M metagenome (GOLD analysis project Ga0228711, IMG submission 177996) | Root nodule microbial communities from Medicago polymorpha collected in Santa Monica, California, United States - brown nodules | ecosystem: Host-associated > Plants > Roots > Nodule...
TATATATATAATATTATAGTTTGCATCATAGTTTTTTCTGAAATATTAGCCACACTAATATGAAATGTCTGGGTCCGCCCCTGATCGTGACGACGGTGATGATGGATGCACAATGAGAAAAAAACATTATATATATGTGAAAATTACTTAGAACAATGTCACACAACACAACGAACAACACAACAGTGCACTTAGACAAAAGAATCACGAAGAAAAAAAACATAAATCTATGTAAAAATCACTTATTTAGAATTTTTACAAAAACATTTATAGAGTGTCAATGTAGATTTTAGTGCACGGATGTGCGCACTAGATAATCAATTCTTGGATAACTTTCTTGATGATTGGTCTTGCTTTACACATTGCTTCTAATGGATTAAGCTTTTCCATGACAACCCCTGTACCATTTTCTGTCATATCTATTTCTTCATCAGTTAATCGTTTCCATTCAAAGCACTGAATCAATAACGCCAAACTCAACCACATTATGCGATATGCCAAACCTATTCCAGGACAAGCCCTCCTTCCAAAACCAAATGCAATTAACTTGTTTACCTCCCCTTCTTTTTCAAATCGCTCTGGTTTAAAAGATGCAGCATCGTCCCAAGTTTCATGATCTCTTTGAATGGCCCATGCATTAATCAAAACTATAGTGTCACGTGGAATAGTATAACCTTCAATATTGCACTCATCTGAAGAAAAACGAGGCAATAGTAACGGAGCAGGAGAGTACAATCTAAGTGTCTCGTAGATAATATTTTGAATGTAGGGAAGATTTGAAGTGTCTGACTCATCTACCAAACGATCATACCCTATTTGAGTGTCCAATTCATCCTTTGCTTTTTTCAATATCTCTGGGTGATTCAATAAAGCAGATATTGCCCACTCTAGGGTTGCAGCTGCTGTGTCTGTTCCACCGAGGAATGTACCCTGCAACACAATGAAGTAAAATATTGATTTTATAACCAACTAATTAGGTTAAAGTGATTAATGAACTCACCAAATGATGAATTGTTTGGGAGAATCTGAAATTAATTTTTGAATAGAACAATTTTTTATCACATTTTATTTATTTTACAGCCGAACTCCAAATTATACTAGGTTTCTTTCCTCTAAGAATTGGAGGATTAATAAAAAAAAATTGATTTTATTCAACAATTACAAACATTTGAAATATTATATATTTTATATAAAATAAAATAAAAAACACTTTTTAAAAGTCTTGTTTGAGACAATCTCTCCGACTTGTGTTAAATGAAAAATTAAAACAAGAAGAAGAAATCATGACAGAAGAGTACTTTAACATTTTTTTGTAATGTTTTTTATTTACATGTTTTTATTAAGGCTTAAATATGTTGTTAGTTCTTGTAATTTTGTGAGTTTTTGGTTTTGGTCTCTATTTTTTTTTGTTTGAAAACAACCCCCCGTAAGATTAAATGCTTTTGGTTTTGGTCCCTGACAAGTCCTTTAAAAAACGCATATATCACAAACGGAGGCTAATGTGGCATCATATGACGTGTGTGTGTGTGTGTGAAGCTTTTGTTGGTTATAATTGGATTTCGATTATAGGAATTGTGTTTGTGTATTCAGATGGTTCTTGTGCTTCGATGCAGTTTAATCTGGCATTTGAAGCACTTTCTTTGAACAATGTTGATAAACTTAAAACTGGAAACAACAAGCTATTAAGGTTCAGAGAGCAAATCATTTTCTTTTGTTGGAGGGGAGTTAGAAACTGACGATGAAGACATGGTTAGCAGAATTGGTGGATATTGGTAGAAGAACAGTGTTGGATTTTTTTTCTGGGTTATATTCTTTTATTTTTCTGGATATTTTTTTCTTGAAGTTGATGAATATGATAAGAAGATCAATAAGGAGAGAAATAGAAGGTAGAAGATGAAGAAAATGAGAGAAAAATTGTGTCGATGGTTCACTATTAGATTAAATGGTCTTGCATGATCTAATGGTCTATTTTATTTCAAAATGATCAAATGGCTAAAAAAAATAAACTAATAAGGTCTATGGTGGACAATCTACGATATTGATACCCCTAAACATTTTGACTTATTAACAAAATAGGACTAAATTGAAAAACATAGATGAAATGAAAGGATTAAAACAAAACTTTTATTATTTAAGAGACAAAAAGTGAAACTCAAAACTTCATTACGGGACTAAGTATGCAATTTGGCCTACTTTTTATTTTCATGAAGTCAAAACTTACATTAATTCTTTGACAAAAAAAAAACATTTAGATACCATCCCGTTCAATAATTACAATTTCGCTAAATATTGTTCAAGAATCATTATTATTGATTTAAGATTGGTCGACTATATATCAAAGTGGAATCCAAATCCAAATTGTAGACATAATTTTTTTTAAATAAATTACTCAAAAATTGAATAATTGAGTTGTTAATTACCTGAACAAGCCCTTTGATAATCTCATCAGAGTAATACTCAGGTTGAGATTTCTGCAAAGTCAATAGATGTTGTATCATTGTATTTTCATTGTGCTTCCCACTTCGAATCTTTTCAACAATTCCTTGCAAAAACGAATCACCTCTCTTCCCAATGTCCTTCATCTTCTTAACTATGCCATCAAAATCAAACAACCTAAGTAAAGGAACAAAATCTCCCTTATTATTCGCCCCGAACAAAGGCATCATCTCCGATACCATCTCTTTAAACTTATTAAATTCCGCGGCATCACCAACAACCATAGTCGTCATATTATCAAACATCAAATCGGTTAGCCTCGTCCTTAGCTCAACTCGTGTGAACCCATCACACGAGTCACGGACTAGATTTGTTATAAGCTTTAACGTCCCTTTCCTTCGTGTTTCTGTGAAGGAGTTGAGACGTTGCCTTGAGAGGATGTCGAGGGTGATGATTTTGCGAAGGTTACGCCAGTGATCTCCATAAGGGGCGGAGTCTAAGCTAGTGTAATTGTAGAAAAGATATTTTCCGGTGAGGAAATGAGGTCGGTTTGATAAAACAACATCGTGTTTGGCTAAGCATTGTTGAAGTAGGGCTTGGGAGGAGATAACAACGACACGACGTGAACCAAACCATAAGGAGAAGATGTTGCCGTATTTTTGTGAAAGGTTGTGAAGGGAACGGTGGAGTGGTAAGTTGATGTGGTGGAGGTGTCCTATTAAGGGAAGAGTTATTGATGGACTTGGTGGAAGGTTTTTAAACTTTCTTCTTTGTAGAAAAAGTTTCAAGGTAAAAATGAAACCAAGGGAGAGGAGGGAGTAATATAACAAAGGAGACATTGTATATTATCGTGTATTCAGCTGAGTTTGGAGATGCATAAGCTTTTATAGTTGAGTGACAGTGAAAATAAAAACTGAGCTGAAATTTGAAACTAGTGGAGAGGAAAGAGATTGATTACCAACTTAAGAAAATTAATCAATCGAAATAGAAAGTCAGATATGTCGTAAATTGTTGATGATGTGAGACTGGGATTTAATTTATTTACAATATTAAATAGACTGATGTTGTTTTTTTTTGTCAAGTAGTAAATAGAGTTATCACATCCAAAAAATGACAACGTAACGGACAAACATATAAAAAAAAATCTTATTATTATCAATCATAAAATCTCAGAGATAAAGATTGTAATGATTAGTAAGAAAGCAAGCGTAAAAGTATTTATGCGAGAGAGATACTTGTAGAGATTGATAGTAGAATGAATAAATTATTACAAGAATGAATTGAGAGTACAATGGAGAAAGTATTTACAGAGTGACTTAGAGTAACTAACTAACCAACCCACTAACTCTATTCACCTATCATCTAACTCTAATTTATTATAGGATTAGAATAGAGATAGAAAAAGTAATAAAATTCGATGAGATTATCATTTCTAACCTTTTGTCAAATAAACATCAAACAATTGAAAATTTTCTAGAATCAGTTATATCATTTTATGGACTTGGTATGTTGGTCAATAGTCAAGGTAATTGGAAATACTTTAAAATTAGTATTTATAGTTGTGCTCATGTGTATTGATGCATGCTACTCAACTATTACTCTGCCATCATGTATATTGTTGTATGTTCCCTACTGTTGTGCTATATTTTTTAATGTTATCCATGCTTACTATTGTTCATCAGGTTGCTCTGACATCTCTGAACATGATAATCTTATGTTCATTCACTTGAAAAGAAGTCATGATAACTTGGTTATAAAATTACATTGTTGGACAACCAAGTTGTTCTTTCTTTTTTTACAAAAGGACAACAAAGTTGTTGTCAACATAATATTTCATTATTTTTATTGAAAGGAACATAATATTTCTTTATTAAATATTTCTTTATTAAATACAACTCTTATGTTTAAATACCTTAAATTTACACAACCAAAAAAAGATACCCTTAAATTGTATACCCTCATTCAACATTTAATTTTCTCTCCATCCCTTTCTTTTTTCCTATCACATCAACATATCACATATAACATCTATTACATCACTTAGGGGTGTCTAGGTCTTTTCTCTTAAATATATTGTTGAGACTATTTTAGAATAACTTCGAATATTACTTTTTATATAAGCTTGTTTACCATGTCAAAATAAACTAATAAATTTTTATTATTTTTAATAAAATAGTTGACAATATATTAGCCACAAATTATTTCACTACAAAAGAGCTGCAGCAGAGCAACCGACACGTACCATATTTAAACCGTAACAAGGTCTACTCTCACATTACTTTCACGTCTTAAATTCTTTAGGAAAGTCTTCACAATTGACAATTTAATTTCTCCAGCACCATGTATTTTAAGTGGATAGGGAAAAATAAATGATCCAACCTAAATATGTCTCACGTAGTTCTGGTACACAAACGGCATTGAAAATAATTTAGGTTGCATAGGTGCAATGTGCATAAATGTGATTCATACATCTGATGTGACTTACGTGAGATATAATGCAGAGAAGGTTCCAGCAATGTCCAATTTTGCGGCAGTTGCCAATCACATTCCGATGCAACAGCTCCTTTTTCTTTTGCTCAAGTCATAGACAAATCTTATGTGGTTCCTTAAACACAATTGCTACGGCTGGGTTGGAAGGTTGTAAGAATCGTTCTCACGGACGTAATCAAATTCTTACTGCAAGTTTTAGATCAGTTGGACTCATAGATTTATGGGATTAAATAGGTCAAACACCAAATTGGTTTTATTGATACGCACATCTGCATAAACTAATCACTCAATAGATAAGACACAAGTAACAAAAGGATAAGATCCAATTTATAGGGCAAAAGTTAACATTTATCAGTTAAGCATAAAAAGTAGTTATAGTAGTCGTAGCAATCAACAAAATTAGTACGCAATTAAATTTTAAATAGACTTTTACTGTTTTATATCGAAAGAACAGCAGTCCATCAATTCTCCCCAAAACATCGTATGATTGAACCATACAATCAGATAACTACAATCGAAGTCATTTCATTTCCTATCAGAACTATACTGCAATGTTCTATCATGAACCAAACGAGAACTCAAAGATAAAACATATGGCGATCATGACAAAATGCTACAAAATGCTACCTTTTAAGTGGTAACTAACCATATGATCTTGTTCCAAAGTAATGTAAGCATAGGCTAAATGCCAAAAATATACAATGGCAGTTAACCTGACACAAAAAACCGCTTGTTTATGACGCTTCTTCATGATAAAGGTGGAGCCCCAGCCCAAAGCGTGCACAAGCTCTTCGAAAAGCCATTGCTTCTGCCTTCTGTACAGGATCTCCATAATTTGTATCATCTAATGAAGCAGTACCAGTTGATTCCCTAAATATCTAGAGAAAAAATTGTTGTTTAGAGATGACTAAAACAGAATCAAAAATAATGTGTAGACAGAAAGAACAGGAGCTAACTAACAACGGAAGTCTCCTTGTTTCATTTTCTGACTCAAACACCGTAGGTATATTATATCTACGTCGTGTTTAAAAATCATTATCCAAAGACTTCAAAAGCGATAGCAACAATGATTGTAAATAAACTCAAGAAAAAGATGCACAAGCAATCTGCAGTCATAGAAATGTAAATTTTGGTGTTGAACTATAGAGCTTCTAAAGCTCTACTAGTCTAGCTCCACTGCCAAGAAAGCTGAACAACTCTTAACCCAGTTCATATACCAGTTAGTCAAACACTTTCGCATGTTTACAAAACTCCAAGGACATAGCTAGCGCAAGATTCTTTTAGTCTGATTGTTGATTCACTTTCTTGGCATCTATTAATTTTTTTTCAGCAGTTTGACGTCTTGTAAATGTTCGTCAATTGAGCACATTGAACATTTAGTTCCTTAAAAGTCATTCAGATGACTTGTATGCATGATGAAGAAACTGAATTGTGTGTAGTTTATAATGTAGGAAAGATAGATCGGCTCAACTTTCCAGGATTTTGTTCTATATACTGGTGGCTCGTGAAGGTATTGATATTATGTCTAGAAAGTGGAAGATATTCGATATATACTTGTCCTTTTAACCAACACAATACCAGGCAAAGGTTAACGCTATCAAAAGGCTGTAAAATGTGAGAATCAAAATACTGATGCAAATCAAAGATTCAATGTGTGTTAGGTAAGCCATCTAGTTTATTAATCAAGTTTAAGGATCCATTGTGAAGTTTCAATCACCACAAACGTCAAGTATAAGTAGTATTTTATTAGTGTATGTTTAGATGGGCAATGGCAGAGGTATCAGTAAATTGCGATGTCAAGAATAAAGATCACAGGCAGAAGCTATTTCAAGGAGCATGTGCAGAACCAAAACCTCATCGGTAGTTCTAACTGCTAAGTCAAATAAAACAGTAAATCAAGTTGCGCAGAACGTCAGAACTTGATGTCTCTATTGAAGAAAGGAAACATACAAGTTAAACTTCTTCTCTTAATATATAAAACCGAGAGCTGTGAAAAATTCCTTTTATACCCCAAGTACAGAATTTCCTTTCATGCCCCTAGTAATTTGAAAATTGACAAAACTAAGGTGCATTTCCTTAAGTGTTTTTTGTGTTGTCCTTCACTTAAAATACACATAACTACCCATGATTTCCTCAATCAATAATTTTCTCAAAGATTATTATAACTGCTAAAAGTGTATTTTAAGATAAAAACAACACAAAAAACAGCCAAAAATAATGCACCTAAGTTTAGTCATTTGAAAATTACAGTGAAGATGGTAGATACTGGTTACAAATATGAAAAAGTAGTGTTTATTGACAGAAAACTCAATTACATTCTAATTTCCAAGAGACCTATTTTCAAGAATGCAAGGATACCAGTACAGATACGGAGTAATGATTCGGGATATGATATTTTTTATAAAAACAGGTATCGATGCATGAATATAAATATAAAAGATAAAAAAAATTTGTTATAATATAACATGAAAGAGCTAAGTTGTTCAAATGACAACAAAACATAGTAATAAAAATACAATATCTGCTCGACAACAAAACATCGCAATAAAAATAGAATATCTGTTCAACAGCTCAAAATCATTGCATGGCTATACAAATCACGCTCTAACCGTACCAAGATCACAATAATTATCAATAACAACTCAATACATTCGACTCTATCCTCTCCAAAATCAAAGACAGCCCTCTCTAATTTTCCTTTCATCTAATTAACAGGGAATGAGATTCCAACTAAGGGGGCTAGTGAACAAAAGACTCATTTAGTGAAGCGGTATAGAAGTAGAATGAATGAAGAATCCAGACCACTCTCATACCAAGACATATAACAACACATGCACAATCTTGCTTTTTGAGACTGTAAAATGGTGGTGAGTTTATTATAGATGGTTCATGAATGACATATAGCACCTCTATAGCACTAGAAATGAGAATTGGTCAACTATTGATGATTGGAATGTAATAAAACAACGAATCAATGAGACGAAAACATAAACCTAAAGGGAGAAATAAAAATAAACAGATTATGAACGAAAAATAAAAGGATAATAATTTTCTTAGAATTTGAGTTGGAAGAACTCAACCCCACAATGTGAGACTTTAAACAGACTTAGTTATAAAGTTTAACATATACTAGTAAAGATTTCGGACAAAACTATGCAGATATGGGGGGAAATGCAGAAAACATAGATATGAAATACAACCAAGTGCATTAACAGAAAACATTAAATAGATAGAAGATGCAAATACCTCAGCATCAGTCCCATAAAGAGTAACTCGGTAAACAACAGAAACAGATTTGGCATCAGCAGAATAGGTGATATTCCGAACCTCACCAGACCACTCTAGCATAAGAAAAACAAATAAGTAAATTTAACATTGAAACAAAAAATAACAAAACTAATCAAAAGGGTTACATGTACGTGTGTATATACCGGGAGCATGTAAGTTCAAAACGCGGTTCACGGTATGCCTGCAACAATATTCATAATAACAAAGGGTTAAATATATTTAGTTTCTATAATTATCTCAAATTTTGTTTTCAATACATGTATCCACTTTTTAGAGTTTATTTGGATTTGGATTGACTTATTTGAGCTTAACTTTGTTTGGATAAACAGCTTAATTAAGCATTTACAGCATGAGCATTTATCATATATGTACTTTTGTAAAAGTTGCTTTTATAACAAAAATAAGATAAAGTCAAATTATTTTCATATAGATTTACAAACAATTTTTCGTAAGTTATCTTGGAGAACCTATTGAAATAGCTTACGCCATAAGCTTTTTTTCATAAGTTCTTTCAAAGAGTACTTAAATTATCCAAAGATAAACTCAAATAAGTCGATCCAAACACACCATTTATCTACTGGTATAAGCACTTGTGAAATTGTCTGTCGACAAGCTCTCTAAGATAACTTCACATATTTTTATTTTACTTTATTTTTTCTTATAGAAATAACTTATACATAAACACTTATACGATAAATATTTAGGGCAAATAGTCATCTTCGTCCCTAAATGTGTAACGAATGTCCCTCAATATATTGAAACTACAAAGTAGTCCCTAATTGTGCACTCCAATAATCAAAATAGTCACTACTTTAAAATAGTCCCTCAATGCTGAATCTAGCTCTTTTTTTATAGGGACTGATTTGACAATAAGTAAGTACTTATAGGCACCAATGCGACTAACATAATGCACAATAGGGACTATTTTGGAATTTCAATACATCGAGGACTATTGTGACTACTCGTAACACATTAGAGCCTAGTTAAGTCGTTTATCCAAACAAGCCTAGGTCCAACAAAATACTAAACTGGTTAATACCAAAAAGTTTTTCAAATTTGTAGGACTAAAAAGGGGTTACAGAACTGAAAACAAAACAAAACGCAAATTATACTAACATATTCAACTCTAATAATGAAGATAATAATGAGGATAATAAAGTAGTTTATTAGGGTTAGGGTTAAGGAAAAGTACCAAGGAATGTATCTAATATGAAACCCATCTTTCTCAACACGAGTTTTAACAAGAGAATCAGGAACTTTCTTGTTCAGCTCTTTCAGTATTTCAGACAAAGGTCTACAGATTCCTGAAGTTGGTACATCATCTGCCACTTTCTCAAAATCTGCTGATGATAATGATGATGTTTTTGCATGGTTTAACTTTGAATAACACCGATTTTGCTTCAGAAAATAGGACAAGGTTTTTCTTAGTTGATTCTGTTTTAGAGCAGAAGAAGAAGACAGTGATGATGTTGCCATTTGAATTGAGTCAAATGAGTCGTTTGATTTCAGGTGTGGAGGTCAAGTGGGGTTATATAACTTTGAAATTTAATGGGCCTGGCTTTTTTGTACTCAATAAATAGGTGGAGCTATTAACACCCATACAAATTGGTTAAACACCTATCAAGCACTAAAACGGACATCAAGCACAACATTAACATATTTGACATTGTTAATAATTTGTGAAAAAGATATAATTGAATGTAATTGCAAGTGTTGGTGTTGTTTCGGTTTTCAACATTGATATGTGTCGAACACCAGACAGCTTTCAATCAAAAATGTCGGTGCTACCAAGGTAAACACATTTCCCTTGCTTTATCCAAAATGTCAAAAAGCAATTTATGAGAATCCATGCTTTAAAAATTGAACCGGAGATTGAAACGTGATACTTTTGGATCATGGTTCAATAAACGTTGGTTCAATCTGATTCAACAAAATTACAATTTAATTAGGAATAAACTAACGTGGAAATTGTTGTTATTAACATAAATAGATGAATTGATGACATGCAATACAAGATAAAATCCTTCTACAAAGCATCAGGAACCATCGTGTTCCTACATCAGAAATAAACTGAGTGTTGACGTGCTTCACTGCCTTATGTATTAATCAGCTTTTGGATAGCTACCATGTCGTTTCTATTTGCATGGACTTCATTTGAATCATATAAGCTCCCCCGCCTATCTCGAATTCGGTTACTCCAAACATCTAGATAAACCTCGTAACAAATTGTGCCAAATCGTAAAAGGAAAGATAACAACAGCTAAGGAGTATCATTTACTCAGGTATGATCACTTGCTCACTTTGATACCTATTAGCATTTGAGTGTTGGAGTGTCATTTGCGTGCACTCCTCTCATTGCTTGAAGAATAAGCATATGACCAATCGCGATGAGTTCAACCAATGAGAAAAGGAGCACACCCCGTTTGTTCATAGAGAAACAAGGACTTTGGAAAAGGCATACCAAAGATACAACTCAAATTGCTAATCACCAAAATAACCAAAACCTCTATGATTTCAACTTCTATATATACCTTCTATTCTCAATCTCAACACTTTAAAAATGTGACCGGTCGGTCGCCACTTTAAAAAAAAAAAAAGATGATATACAAGACTCTAGTGATCTTTGTAATAAAATATCAAATATTATATTATATTTCACTTCACTTTTGGTACATTATCTGTTTCAATTTTGGTACATCAAATATTATAATTACAATAATACATTGAAGATTGAGTTATAATACATTGAAGATTGGTACATTATCTGTTTCATAAAGGAAACAATAATGATTACAATAATACATTAAAGATTAAGTTACATTTGAGCCAATTGTTGGATATTAATCGGATAAGCATCATTCTGTGGGCCATTAACAGCTCTCCAAGCAAATACGTAAGTTGCAGACTGCGTTGGGTGGAAGGCATCCCAGAACACATATTGTGTTCTATTTGCACATGGAAATAGCAATGGAAGACATGATATTTGGCCTCTATTCCTTCCAAGACCGCAACAAGCTCTATCAATAACACTAAATGCTGCAACCACAACAAAAAAAACACCATTATGAACACAAATCCATCGTCTTCGGTTGAATAAACAACTTAATTAAGCTCTTATAGCAAAAAATAAAATCAAATTGTTAATATTGATTGTAAACTATGAAGCATGGATGCGGACACGGACACCTGACACGACACTGACATGCTTTAACTGAGGAGTGTCCATGCTTCATAGGTTGTAAAGTAAAACTTTACTAATTGAATTCTATTTTATTATTAGTAGTATTATATCTTACCATAGGCAGCAGGGTTATTAAGAATATCACCAAAGACACCATAAGTGTTTCCATACACAAACATGGCATCAGAATGGTCTCTGTTGAACTGCTCCACCATTGATCTGAGTCCTCCATTGAAAGTTCCAACCATCTGATTTACTGAATCCACACACCTTCCTAGTGGGGCAAAACCATTAGCTCTTTGATTAGGAATGCAACCAAGTGGTCCAACTCCTGCTATGAAGAACTTCCTCAATCCCTGGCTGTATAGTGCCTTCAATACAACATATAAATTAATTAATTACACTTAAATGTCAACATGTTTGATTAGGAATATTAATCCTACATATCACTCTTTTTTCCGGTAGATAGACGAAATGACAATAGTAATTAGAAACTCACACACTAATGGATGAGCCAAGACCAATCACTTTCAACTACTTTTTTTGGACCAAAATCACTCTCTATAAATAAACAGCAACTACTTTTTTTTTGTCCTTAATTTTCTACAAAAGTAGTTGCAGTTTTGTTTTCCTTGTCAAAAAATAAACAGCAACTACCTTTCTATAAAATTAAATTATACAATCTATTTTTGTGAACCATACTATTGTATGTTGCACACATTTTGAACATTAACTAATGATGGCCTATAAAAAAACCAAACCGAAAAGAATTAAACCGTGAAGGATAGGTCAATTCATGTTTTGTCCTTCATGGTTCTTTTCGGTATGGTTTAGCAATTGATTTCAATTTTTTGTTTTTTTATCAAACTTAATATAAGGGACTAAGTAAAAGTATAATTCCATACTAAATTGAAAGTTTACTCCACAAATTAACCATTGGCAAAATAATTACCAGAATTTGTCGCCCAAAGGTATTGAGAAGAAGATTGCCAAATTGAGGGGCAGAATAATTCCTACTAGTGCCATAATATTCAGGTCGAAGGTAATTATTTATATAATCGTTACTTCCAGTCACCACAATCACTAGTGACTTGGTTAAGAATTGACTCAATGCAGTTTCATTCATCATGGACTTATATTGATTCAATGTTCTCTCAAAGTTCTGGAGTTGCCGGCTCATGCTATGCCTATCACCCTGCATCATAACATTGCAGTTTTAATTACATATTATAAGCAATAAATAAAATATTGCACATTCAATTTATGAGAGGAAGAGAGGTAGGAGAGATATATAGAGAATGTCGGGTATAGGGGTGGCAACTTGATCCACCGACTCGGGTAGATCCAACATATTTTCAGGTCTAAAACAAACATATTTAAATGAAGCTTTTTATGTAAGAAAGAACAACATAAAATATTAGATATTAAAAATAAAGTAAAAATAAAAATCTAGTATGGAAATTTAAAAAAGGGGTTGCATTAAGGGGTGGCCATGAGCATGGACAGGAGAGGGGCGGCTGTCCAGGACACCATTTTTTAGGGCATCAAAATTATTATTTTTACTTAGTAATTAGTAGTATACACATGCATTTCTTTTTAACTCATTTTCATTAATTCAAGGGAAAATATTTTTGTAAACAACCTTGTTTATGAATGAATTTTTTGCAACAAAAAATGTAAGAAAAACTTTTGAATAATTAAAATTACACAACTCTTAGGACCGACTCTGGTTGCACTCAACATTCGATTCACGAAATAAAAGCATATCTATTTAATAGTAGGATTTATTTTTTTTTTTTTGAGGGAATTTAAAAGTAGGATTCTATTTAATGACATAATATAAACTTAAAAATAATTGAGAAAGTGTGTTAAGAAAGTGTGTTAAGTACATAGTGTCTCCCTGAATCATCAAGAATGCCACCAGAAGCTGATGCATAATTGACTCCATTAAGTAATTTGTTCCCGGTACTAGTAGGGTCTAAAAAAGGTGGAGGAGAAGGAACACCCAACATATCACCTGTAAAATTAAAATAAATTATATACAAGAAAAAAAGAAAAAATAATTAAGGTTAATATTTTTTATAAACTAAAAAAAAAAAAAAAAAAAGGTAATGATATAACTTACCTATGAAATCAACGAGGGATTTCCCATTAGAAAATCTCCCTGTAGGTCTACCATTGTAATCAATACCATATGGATAGAAATTTGATTTTGCTAAAGTACTTAGGTAATTGTTGTTACCAACTTCAGCAAGTGAATCTCCAAAAACAAACATACCAGGAACCTTTTGTGAGTTCACTTTAATTGCATAATTAAAACATTGCAAAACTAGAACTAGAAGCAGCACATATTCAAATACACCCTTCATTTGAATTGTCAAAAAATAATTAAGCAAAATGTAATGTGAAAGTTTAATTTGAGTTGGAATAATTTGGACCAAACATCACACACACACACATATATATATAAGGTGATGAATTTGTTTACATCATTCTCTAAGAATGCAAGCCAAACCCATTATTTTACAGGTTTTCACTTGCCTTGCCTTTCCTCGTGATTTTTGGTGCTGCTTTTAACCTCACTTTCCGTTTTCATTTTCTTTTTCTGGTTATGACATGAGTTTTGGTTTGTCCTAACCTCGATTTACATGCATTAGTCATAATTATTCCATGAATTCATGCAAATAGGGATAACCGAAAGTGTTTTTCCCAATTTTGGTTAAAAGAAAGAATTTGGGAAATCTTGTGGACATTAATTGACCTTTTTGTGAGAAATACTCAATCTTATATATATATAAAAAAAATAAAAAAGATTAATAAGTAAATTTCAAATACAAATACACAGACTTACTTTTTATATATAAAAATGAGAAATGCTAGCAACACACCTTCTAACACACACTTTTCAACACACTCTCTTTGATTGGTTAAAATTTCACATGGGTCTCATCAAATTATGTGGGTCCCATATAGATTTGGTGGGTCCCATATAGATTTGGTGAGTCTGCTCAGCTCTTATTTCTAACTTGCAGCACCTTTGGCTTTCTTTGACAGTTAGTGCGATCATATATTGGTTTCTCGAGTGCGGATGCTCAAGTTCTTTCAGATAACTTCAGTTAGTTTATTTATTCAAATAGGTGGTCTGAAAGCTCGGCGCTCGTTCTTGCAGCTTATCTGGCTCCTTTGTGTGTGGGTGGTGTGGAATGAATGTAAAATGTCAATTTTGTTTATGGTTTTTAGCGGTGGTGGTCGAGCCCGTTTGAATGTTTGGACATCGGCTAATTTATTTTGAAAATTTTGACTGAGTGTTTGTGATTTTTAGTGGTTGTTTTGGTACGCCTTGTGTTAAAGAGACTACTTTGTCATTGTTAATATATTTTATTTCTACTTGTTCAAAAAAAAATTGGCTGCTTAAAAAAATTGATAAAGTAAGAGTACAATTGAAAAGAAAAATTGATAGAGGAAAGTAGTTAATGTAATATTGAAAGTTGAAAAAAGACATATATAAATAAATATTAATAAAAATAAACTTTCCATTAAAATTTGACAATTAAAAAGGACGAAACAACAAATAAAATTGATTGCTTTGAATACTAAAAAGAACGACTCTGCCGAAAGTATGATTGGCATGAAATGGGATTACACTATCCTTTTTTTTTTAAGGATAAATGATCTATTTTTGTTTCCATGACTACCATGTATCTTTTTCTATAAGCTATAAAGTTGAACAAAATAAAAGAAAAATAACAACAACAAAAAATTGGACAAGGTATGTAACCATTTGTAATCAATCTCGTCAACTTCCAATATATATTTGATGTAATTGAGTAGGCAAAACAAAAAATTCCAAAGAATTATAGATTACCTCTCTTCTCTCCATCACAAATCTTAGTCGTCGCCCATTTATTTTTGTCTATCGAAAAGAGGTGATTTATAGTCAATTTTGACCAAAAATCACTCATCCAAATTGTTTTTCCTTCTTTTTTAAGTAATTTTCACATATTTTTCGGTATTCTTTTGTTTGTTTTTGTTATTTCGTCGTCTTTGAACGACTGTATTTGTTTTGATTTTCCATCTTTGTGCGATGTGTTGTTAATTTCTCGTCTTAGTGCGGTGTTTATTTGATTCGATTGAAAGATTAGGTTTTAATACTTGACCGAGTTTGGGTTCTTCAGTGAGTCAAGTATCCCTTGTGCTTTATTCGAATTATGGGTTAGTAGTTTTTGTACTTCTCTCCTCTATCTAATAGATTTTGTTGTTCCAAGATGTTCATATTGAGTTGCGTTTTGAGGCATGCATTAGCACAAATATTTTTGGAAATACTGTATTATGGGGGTGATTATGTGTTTGTGTCCTTAGCTAGGAATACCAAGCATCATGAACTGTGTAATTAAGAAATGATGTGATTATTTGCTAGAAATGAGTGAAATTAGAAATACAGTTATCAAACATTATCAAATATCTAGAGGAATAAACCAATTGAACCATTATCAAACATACAACATTTAAGATACAGTTAAAATACAGTTCTTTCAAAAAAAAAAAAAGTTAAAATACAGTTAACCAGGTGAACATAATATACAACATTTTAATTAGGGTTTTACTATGTTTACCATTATCAAACATACAACATAACAATTTTTTGTAAAAAAAAAAAAAATCATTACTATTTAATCACATACACGCATTTGAAAAGAGAAAAAAAATCTAGAAACTAACTCTAATTTAGCCAAACAACTATAAGCATACACATGAACATTACCACACACCTTAAGAAACTAGGGAATGATGGAAAGTGAGACACTAAATATTGGAACATAAACCCTAGAACTAAAAAAAGCATAAATCTCTGACAATGAACACTTAAACAAAAACCCTAACAGAAAACTGTAAACAAAAACCCTTGAATAAAAATTGAATCCATTATGTCTGAGGCACCAACAGCAACATAGAAAGGATGGAAGGATCATTAGCTTAACAAGATGAAAAACACTTGTGAGTCAAGAGAATGTAAAATCCTACTGAATCTATGGAGTAGATGAAAAGTCTTGTCAATTTCGAGATCTAAGTAGTGTAGAATCTCAGAATTTGATTTAGTTAATGCATTATAGTACAACATAGAAAAGCACACGGCCACAAAACAAATCATTGAATACCAACAATGTCCTAATGTTAAATTAAATAGAAAATTGACAAAACGTATGAAATAAAATATAAAAAATATAAAAATACCACTAAAAATATCTAAAAATCAAATTAATATAAAACAATTTTTTTCGGATTTTTTAGAGAACGTGAAAAATTCAAAAAATTAAAAAACAGGTCTAAACAAAGGAATTTTGGATTTTCAACCCTGTGTCCCGTAAGCAGTCCCTGCTATGGGACTCCTCTTACTAGATTTTTTTTGGATTTTTTGGCTAAATTTCGAAGCAATCCGAGCAATTTGACCGAAGACCAGTTTTTTCTAGAAAGGGTGGGAGAGGTGCAACACAAGGACTTCCCAGGAGGTCACCCATCCTAGTACTACTCTCGCCCAAGCACGCTTAACTGCGGAGTTCTGATGGGATCCGGTGCATTAGTGCTGGTATGATCGCACCTGAAAGTAATACGCTCTAATTGTATATATGTGTTTGTTCGTTAAGAAAAATAAAAAATAAAATTTCGACGATTAACAAAAAAAATAAAAAAATATATAGAAGTCTTAATATTTTCTAGAAGAAAAAAAAGGGAAAAATTTATAGAAGTGTTAATATTTTCTAGAAGAAAAAAAGGGAAAAATTTATAGAAGTCTTAATATTTTCTAGAAAGAAAAAAAAAAGGGTGGGAGAGGTGCAACACAAGGACTTCCCAGGAGGTCACCCATCCTAGTACTACTCTCGCCCAAGCACGCTTAACTGCGGAGTTCTGATGGGATCCGGTGCATTAGTGCTGGTATGATCGCACCTGAAAGTA
>Ga0228711_1006485_pt1 | contig 17347 bp, 8 predicted proteins | sample MedpolnodulmetaG_2_FD_177996 | JGI IMG/M metagenome (GOLD analysis project Ga0228711, IMG submission 177996) | Root nodule microbial communities from Medicago polymorpha collected in Santa Monica, California, United States - brown nodules | ecosystem: Host-associated > Plants > Roots > Nodule...
ACTTGAGATGACTCACGTATCCAGATCTACACTTGTATTGTATTTCCGTATTGTATGATTAATGCATCCAGTATCAGTTATAACGTACGTGTTAAATATTCTAGACACTTTTAATACGGGCGTTACATTTTGTCCCATAGCAGGCGCATGTGAGACTGATGGGATTTTCTCAGATAGAAAATCCACACAACAATAAGAGGAGTATCGACATTAATCCGATTCCATAGGTGTTTTTGTCACACGCTAACCTCCTAACATAAATATGAAAATATGATATGAATATGATAATATGACAATAATTATGATAGCATACAATTAGTGATCCTAGACTTCCCTAGATCGCTACGATATGCAGAACAAAACAGTAAATCATAAATTAGGTTCATGTACAAACAGATGGCGATCATAGGTTTCTCGATCATTTCTCACCACAATCCCTTTATTTTATTTCGGATACATAGGTTGCCTGAAAATAGGATTGTTCATGTTGGGGAATAATAGAAGAAGCTAGACGATTTATGCTTACTTGTCAGTTGTACATTTGCACTTGGTGCGACTTATGTATGTACACGCCGGTGGTACTTTATCAGATGTAAAAGAGGAGTAATTCCATATTTTGTTCAAATGAATTTTTTTTCTTATTATTGTAATATTAATTATTTAATAGAATTCATAATGAATTAATAATGGGATTCATAATTAATTATTAATAATATAATACTAATGTTGACATATACATAATTAATGACATATACTCCGGTCAAAAAAATTAATAACATATACTATATGTAAATATATATTTAATATATTCTAGGGATAAATATGTTTTTGGTCCCTATAAATATATCAACTTTTCGTTTTAGTCCCTCTAAAATTTTCCTAAAATTTTTAGTCCCTAAAAATTTTTCCATTTTCACTTTTGGTCCCTCTTTTAAAGTAAAATCATATGTAGAATTCATATTTTTGAATACAAATTTGCAGAAAAATTCATAATATTATAAGAATCTCTACCAAAAAAATTAGAATTTTTTCACATAATATGAATTTTTATATTGTTTTACGGTTAAAAATTCATATTTAATTCATGTTTTGTTAAAAAATTCTATTTTTTTCTGGGAATTTTTTTTACAATATTCTACACATTTATGCGGAACATCGTAAACATCAATTGAATACAGTAGATCTAGATTAAAATTAAACACACAATCACCGTATTAACGCATGGGGAACTAATATTTACTAATCTATTCTAAATTGTCAATTCCTCACTTCACAAGAGTTCATACTACTCAACGGTGAGTTTTAATCTAAAGGAACTCACCTCTTAATATTACTCTGATCTCTTAGACACCGCTTCAGCTCAATTCTTCTGCTAAGTTTCAAATATTTCGACAACAAATATACTCACGGAGAAGAGATTTTTATCACAACGATCTCACACATACTAGATTTTCATAAAATGATATTCATATACATGTTGAAAAACATTTTTACGACATTTTTTTCAAACCTTTAAAATGCGACGATCATTTTACAATGCTATGTTTTTCATAATGTAAAATACCGCTCTTTTATGACTTAATCTCGTTTAAAATTACTTAAAAGACACATCAACACATTGCCTGATACAGTTTGTAAATAATTAAGTCTCCTTAGCATGTGCTTAAATATATTTCAAACTCTAGTATTTGTGTACAAAATATTATTTGTTTAGAGAGGTCAATTCTAGAATAAATCAGTCTTTTACTATTTGTCAAGTAAAATATTTACTGATCTATTGTAAATTGTCAATTCCTCACTTCACACAAGTTCAAACTACCCAATAGTGGGTTCTAATCTAAAGGAACTAACCTGTTAATTACTCTGATCTCTTGACACAACTTCAGCTCAATTCTTCTGCTAAGCTTCAAATATTTTGACAACGAATCTCATACATACTAAGCGCGAAGACGAGATTTTTATCACAACGATTCTCACACATATTAGATTTTCATAAAAATATTTATCAACCTGTATAGATACCTGTTGAAAAACAGTTTTACGACATATTTTTCAAATCTTCAAAATGCGGCGATCATTTTACAATTCTCTGTTTTGCGTAATTTAAAATACCACTATTTTATGACTTAATCTCTTGTTTAAATTTACTTAAAACAAACATCAACAATGCCTGATACAGTTTGCAAATAATCAAGTCTCTTTAGCATGTGCTTATAGATATTTCGATCTCTAGTATATGTGTACAAAATATTATTTGTTTCGAGGTGCGAATTCTAGAATAATTCAGTCTTTTACTATTGGTCGAGTTCACCTCAAAAAAATATAATAAGTTTCTTCATATTTTTCTCATAAACTCATTTGTTAATTATTATTTTTTTGGCAAATAACTTAGTGGCTATAAATTATTAAAGGTGGGGAATTAGTTTTGACTTGTTTGGATGTTTTTGTATTAAAACTAGAAATTGATAATTTTGCCACTACAATTTATTTTATTATTACTGAAAAACTAAACCCACATTATGTGTAATTCAGGATAGAACCTACAACATCAATGTGTCCTTTTATTCCCCATTACACCCTTTTATTCCCCTCCTCAATTCCCTATTACATAAACAAAAAAATCCTTATGTATCACCTACTCCAAGAAAGTTAAAAAATGGCATCTTAATCACATTTAAATCAATTTACTAATGTGTTTCTTTTGCACATTACATTTAAAATTTTATGTAAGTTATTTAGTTTTTTTATTAAGGTGTAGGATGTCTATCACTTAGTATTTTTATTTTTATTGTATACTTTTTAAATTATTTAGTTTGTCAAAAAGTATGCATATTAAATTAAAGTTGACCATTTATTTAGTATGTGAATTAATACTAAAATTTAGTTTTCACAAACTAAAATTAATTCACATACTAAATAAATGGTCAACTTTAACTTAATGCATACTTTTTGACAAACTAAATAATTAAAAAAGTATACAATAAAAATAAAATTACTAAGCGATAGACATCCTATACCTTAATAAAAAAACTAAATAACTTACATAACATTTTAAATGCAATATGCAAAAGAAACACATTAGTAATTGATTTAAATATGATTAAGATGCCATTTTTTGACTTTCTTGGAGTTGGTGATACATAGGGATTGTTTATGTAATAGGGAATTGAGGATGGGAATAAAAGGGTGTAATGGGGAATAAAAGGACACATTGATGTTGTAGGTTCTATCCTGAATTACACATAATGTGAGTTTGGTTTTTCAGTAATAATAAAATAAATTGTAGTAGCAAATTCTCAATTTCTAGTTTTAATACAAAAACATCGAAACAAGTCAAAACTAATTACCCACCTTTAATAATTTATAGCCACTAAGTTATTTGACAAAAAAATTAATTAAGAAATGAGTTTATGAGAAAAATATAAAGAAAATTTATTTTTTTTAGGTGAACTCGACCAATAGTAAAAGACTGAATTTTTCTAGAATTGTGTCCATTGGAATAAAGAGAAGTTTCATTAAATGGTGTCAACTTTTTTTATTTTTATTTTCTAGGATATAATATAAATAGAATTATGATTATTAGATATCCAGCAAAAAATAAAAAAAATATTGAGAGTTTAATAACTACTATATTTGTTCATTTCAAAATACTGCGACTTTTAATACTTATGGAGACCGTTTCTTTTACTCAACTTTGGAATGATCTTATATATATCGAGATTGCTAAAGAAGATCTTCATTTAATCTTTATTTTGAGAGGAAGATTTTAATTTATTAGTGTAATACAAACTTGTCATTACTATCAAACATTTGTGAGTTATGTGCATTCATTTTATTTGTTCATCTTTATAATATTCATACAAAATGTGTGTCAGTGTAATCGTATGTGAATAAGGGGTGTTTGGTGTGATGTTTGGATCTGTTTGGAGGTATCTAGTACAAAATAATAAGAACGTGAGATTCGATCTATTCCAATTAAATACGGTTTTATTTGGAAGAGTTTTTGAATATATAAAGTATAAGTGTATCGGTCCTCTTTCCAGTTGTCGATTGAGGATTGCTCCATCTATTAAGAAAGGACGCGGAAGGCCTTATTTATTTTTAAAGGGGGTACTCTCTTCTCTGATGTGCGTTCTATTATTGCCTCCTATTCCCGAGGGAGTGATCGAGATTAAGCCGTGTGGCGACACCCGCGAAAAATGACACTCTTTTTTTCGCTTAGAGCTTCCCACGTCTATAAATAGAAGTTGCTTTGTCTATTTGGCAAAGCAAGGGGAGATAATTATGGATCCACCAATTACCACTTTAACGCTTTTTTAAATTGATCAAGAAATTTTGAACGTAGAGAACGAAAAGCTCCTGCAAGAGCAAACCCGACTGCCTTCTAGGAGCACATGCATCCTGTCAAGGAGGAGCTCCTGGTAAAGCGGATACAAGAGCTCCGGGACAACATTCGTGCTCTGGAATCAAGGAGGAGGGCTCTCATTTGAGAGCGTAGATTGCTGCTTATCAAGGTGGCCTCCATTATCCGCAGGAGACCTGAGGCAAACAACTAGGAAGTCCTTTGTTTTTTATTCTATTTAACTGAATATATTGTTTGTTTACTTTCTTGTAATGTTGTGTTTAATTGTGTGGCTGTTTCGTCTATGTGTGTGTAAGCTTCATAAAGGGTCCGTCGACTCTTTCTATAAGATTTAAATTAGTGTCTGTAGACGCAAAGTAGTTTGTTTTAATGTATGGTGTTCTTTGTTTTTGTAGTTGAGATCTACTCGGGATGCTTACTGGATATAGACTCTTATCTATGCTAACTATCTTTGTTTGGTTTTCATTTTAATGTTTGCATGTATGGTATGGGAAAAGCCCTAGTTGTAAATCTTAACTACTTATGAAAATTTAATAAATAATAATGTTCGTAAAAATGTGCTGAAAATTTAGAAGGTGTAAGCTCAGTGTACTGGAGATGCTTTTATTAAGCGTTTCTACACTTTGAAACAAACTTCTTCCTTGAGTCTGCGTCGTCTTAAAAACCAAACCCTAATATTGCTAGTTCAGTTCGTGTGTTTTACTTGAGCACGTTGAACTAGTGTGCATGGACTTTAGCCATATGTTTTTCGGCCTAGACGCTAATAAGACGAAAACACTTTGGTCCTGGGTTTTCGATCTCTGTTTTTGTGCTTAGTCTTGATTCCTTCGTCACTGCCGTTTTCTTGCTAAAGAAAATTCATCACCATCTCTTGGGCAATCCGTTCACAGAGTCCTTTCACATTCTACCTAGGGCAACATGTTGAATGGCTTATTTCAAAGAGCTAAGAGATAATGAACTGCCATTAGACTTTAATGAAAGTCTAAATAGAATAGAATTGATTACAGTTGCAGAATCAAAATAATCAGAACTATTCTTTATCTTTTTTTTAACTCGGAAAGATATTATGCTATATTATATTTATTAATATTTAATCTTTACTCACTAAAAATTATATTATATTTCTGAATATTAAATATTTATCTTTTGATTTACTATTAAATAAGAGTATTGTATTAATTATTATCTTTTTTTTTGTGGTGGTCGGGGTTTGAACTCCGGACCTTGCATATATTATGCGTTATTGCTACCAACTGAGATAAGCTCAAGATGACGTATTAATTATTATCTAATTATTAGGGAAATGGTATATTTATTTGTTATTATTTTATGATTGGAATTAATATTTATTTATTGATTGTTTATTTTATTTTATTTTTTGAAAAGATTTAGTAATTGTTTATTATCAATGGGTTATTTTATTAAAATTATTAATTATTTATTACAAAAAAACATGCTTTCAGAGGACTTTCTTTTTGTGAGTTAATCAAGGATTCCCGTGTATAACAACGAAGACTAATTACTACCTGATATAAGTGAATTTCATTTAAGAGGTTGATAACTAAAATTAATATTTTTTTGTCGAAAAAAACTGAAATTAACATTTAATTAGCAGTTTACTCTTTTATAAGGATTATTAATTATTGTAGGAATTAAATCAAATTATTTATGTCCCTATGAGTTTAGCTCAATTGGTAGGGACATTGCATAATATATGGAAGGGTCGGACAATTTTAGTTTTCTGGTTTGCCTTGTTCAAAAAAATGTAAGGGGCAGAGGTTCTAACTTTTTACTCCCATTTATTCACCTTAAGACACGAGTTTATAGTCACTTATTCACCATAAACAAGGTATTCTCATGTATAATTGTGAAGACTATTTATTTGATAATTAAAATTCACTTAAAATATTTGTACATTCCTAAAATTATAATTTGATATATGAATGCATAATAAAAATTGAATTTTAAATTAGTTGGACAAGAAACCTAAATATTTACCTTTTACCACACAATTTTGTATGCTCTAAGTATATTAAATTGCAGCTCATTAGAAATTACTCCATAATCTGAACCTGTGAGGATCAAACACAAACATGGGATATGATAAGAAATCAACAAAGAAATATAAATTATGCATAAATATGTATTTATCATCCGGTGCTTTTTTTGATACACAAACACAAACATTTGATACGAAACTGATAAAAAAAAGGAGGAAGTAATAAACTATCATAGACTCAAAGTGTAGCATTCAACCTGGTGACAAGTACTTACATGTGCCTCTCTACTAGCACCATGGGCGGATCCACCATAGGGAATAGTGTGGCTATATCCAGACATGATTTTTCTCAAAAAAAAATTACATATCAAGGATGTTCATGGTGAATGCTCAAGATCGCACCAGATTTATCTTATTATGAATTGAAAGAGGAAAATTGTGTTAAAAGGATAGAAAAATTAAGTGATTGGAGACTCAATAGTGAAGAAACATAAAGGTTCGGAGAGAAATAAAAAGAAGAAGAAAGAAATGTAACAGAGAAGAAGAAACTCAAAGGAAACGGCGTTGGTGTTGTTTTGGTTGGGAATTAGGGTTAAGAACTTAAGATATTAGTAGACTGGAGAGTATTGGGCTGTAAATAGTTGGGCTTTAAAAACATTGATAAAAAAATATTGGGCTTATAATAGTATTGGTAAAACTAACTCGAAATAAAACTATTATATTTAGTGAAATAATACATAGTCTTTTATTTCATAGATGATTTTTTTCGACATTATAATTTTAGACACACTAAAAAGAAAGTTCTAGATTTGTCCCAGATTCTAGCACAAACCTCGATGCTATTAAGTTGTGGTGAAAAGGAAGCGATTTCCATGTTGTTGTTAGTCATGAAGGGAATTGATTGACCTGGAACAACATACATTTTTTGGACTAAACTTGCACACCACAACACAAGCAAGAAAAATAAAAAATTAAGAGAAAGAGATTTTTAAGTGTTCACAAATGTGTGAATTTGGTTTGGTTTTGTATTTCTTTTATAGGCTAATTTTTAATGAAGAAACTGTCATATATTTTTACGGTTGAAAATTTGTGTCCATTGGAATAAATAGAAGTTGTCATTAAATGGCCAACTTTTATTATTTTTATTTTCTAGGATATAATATAAATAGAAGTATGATTATGTGATATCCACAAAAAAAAAAAGTTAAAAAATATTGAGACTTCAATAACTACTAGATTTGTTTTGTACCAAAAACAAAACTACTATATTTGTTCATTTCAATATTCCTCGACTTTTAATGATCTTATATATATCGAGATTTCTAAAGAATATCTTAATTTAATCTTTTCTTTTGAGAGGAAGATTTTAATTTATTATTATTATTTTGATAAAAAATAAATGATATTCATTCATTCATTCAGATTGATAGAGCACATTGATCCAATGCAAATTAGCTAAAAACAAAAAGGATGAATCTACGAACAAACTCAAAGCATCCATTTTAATAGCATAAAAAGACAAATTACAAAAGCCTACACATATGATTATATTCAAGTCTCCGGAATACCCATGTCTCCGGGTCTGCAATGTGGACGATGCCAAAGTCATTGTTCGGATATATGCCTTAGATTGAAACTTAATTGACAATCTAAACTGAAAAAATACCTAAACTAAACAAGAAAGACAAACAACATCGTACAAAGACGACGAACAAACTTGTGTCGTACTAAGACAATGAAATCACAAAATAAATACTAAGATAGATGTGAAAATCACTTATTTAAATAAAAGGGAAAGAGAAAAACGACTTAGAGGGGTGATTTTAGGTCAAAAATTGTGTGTGTGAACTTGAAATACTTACACTGTGCACAAAGCTTCATCACGCTTGGTGGAGAATGTTGTGAAAGTGACACAAAATTGAAGTTCAGGAATCTGCCAAAATCGTAGCACGATTTGGAAAATTGTAGTACCATTTTTGAACCAGATTTGGCACTTCCCATTCTGAAAAAAATCGTAGCACGATCTGGCGAAATCGTAGTACGATTTTACGTTGATGCATAAAAATAAAACGTATTTTTCAGCATGAGACTTGTACCAATTTTTGAGGAATACTTTTACTATAAATATAAACCTTGTATCAGATGTAAACCTTGAGAGAGAGAGAGAGAGAGAGAGAGAGAGAGAGAGAGAGGGAGAGAGTAGAAAAACAGGGTTTAGTAACAAACAATAAACTAGGGTTTGTAGAGTTTTCTCTTGGCTACAAACACTAGGGTTGGGATTGATTCACCTTGGGAAACACTATTAGGATGAGTCTCTTGGTCATGGAAAGAGATTGCGACTTTGGGTAGAATTAGATTTGAGTCTAATTCTTGTAACCTTTTTTTGCTATCTCATTGTAAAGTTACTCATCATTATAGTGGAACATAGGGCTTCTCTCTCCCCCAAACTACATCAGTTTTGGACCAAACTGGGTAAACAAATTTTGTGTGTTCTCTCTCTCTCTCTCTCTCTCTCTCTCTCTCTCTCTCTCTTTCTCTCGCTGTTTTTCTACTTTTGTTTGTGTTTATAACTGTCATCCACTTTGTTTTGGTTGCTTGATTAATTGTCTCCACACATCAAGTATTTTATTGGTGTGATTTTTAACGAATTCACAACAAAATACTCTACAATTTTTTATGGATCTCGGATTACCACGTCTAATAAATGTGCTCCAGTTAAACTGTATCATCCCGCTAATTTCAATAAACTTGTGGTATCAGTTGAACATGTCAGAGAAGAAACAATTATGAAGGATTAATTTTTTTGGAGGAATGCAAAAGATTTCCTGAATTTCCTCGCACATTATTCCAACGGACTACAGAGAATATTTATCAGCGCAGTGTTTTTATTAGTTTAAATGAGTTGGAGGAATTTAGTAAGAAAGGGCGATCAACTAACTTTACCCAAGTGCTGTTTATATGCCAAGTCTCTTATTTTTCCTCAATTCCTCTACTCACTTCCCTCTCTAAAATTCAGACTTCTCCCCTTCTCTCTAACCCAACTCACCTCTCACTCCCCCTCCTTTCAATCCACAAAAATCACCAATATCTCTACCAAATCAACATGCAATTGCATATATACGATCTTTAGGCCATTTTGATTAGTTTGCAACCACAAATTTCCCCTTTCTTCTCCATCTTGGCCGAACCCTTTCTCTCAATCCCTCTTTTGCGAAGTTTTGCAATTCAAGCTTTTGGGTTGGTTGCATGTGTAATTAAGGCGTTGGTTTCATCTTGGAATGGATTAATAGAGACAAAATGTGGGGAAAAGAAAGCTAAGGCTGAAGCTTGAAGCTTGGGTAAAGAATTGAAGCTAGAGAAGTTGGAATAAAGTTTCAAGGAATTCAAGAGGAGAAATTGTTGATGTCAAAGTGATGATTGAAGCTAGGTTCATTCTTAAGTTGTTGTTAAGCTGCCAAAAGTGATTAAGGTGAGTTCCCTAGTTAGTTCCTACCTTTGGGTGTTGTGTGAAACTTGTGAGAATAATTATGAATTTAGATATGAATTACACGAGTTTATGTTACGTTTATTGTTGATTTGTCAAGCTGAATGAAGCAATTTCTGTGTTGATATAAAAGTATAAACAAACCTATAAGATTTCGTAGCAAATTTCATGATAAAAAACAAGTTTTGTCCTTGTCCTTCTTTTACAAAACAAATCGGTGTCCGAAAATTTGCGAACCAAAAACCTCAAAATGCTATCAAAAATTGGTGGCCGATTTCGGAAATCTGATGCCAATTTTTCCAAATTCGGAAACACTAATTTCATTCAAAAAAAATCCAGAAACTCCCAATTTTGTATTTTATGCCCCTAAAATGATTGCGGGTTTGCTTGATACTTTTTAAAGATTATTTTCAAGGACAAATCAACCATTAAACATTCCTTCAACTTGTGATATAATTCAAGAGAGTATAAGAATATTAAGTTTTGGGTAGAATTCTAACCCTTAGAGACGGGGACTTTTCAGAGAAGAATTGGACTTAGATAGTCTTGGCCAGTTAGAATTAGAATAACTAGAAATTTGTTAGATATATGCCTCAGAATAATTAAATCAGACATGTTGTATCCCGTAGTAGGCCCGTGTTAGGTTGGTGTTATTTTCTCATATAGGAAATCCATACAACATTAACAAAACTATAATTAACATGTGTCCCTCAGCAGGCTCCAGGTTAGGCTGGATGTGTTTATCGTAGATGTTAAACCACACGTAGTCAGAGGAGTACCGGTTCTAGCCCTCATATAGGGATTTTAGCCGGTTAGCAGTGGGATGGTGTCCTGGGTTACTCCACTTGGGTCCATTCTGTAAGATAGGTGGAACTCACTAAGATATCCTGTCTCACCCCAATCCCTTTAATATTTTTTATTTCAAATCAGCAGGTTACTCGTGGCGAGGGAAGACAGTACAGCCGGCTGAATGGCTTATCTTCATATGCACGTGCCGTACTAGTTTAGATTATTTTTATGGTTTCAAATATGTAACAAATTTATGAATTTGACAGATGTATCCAGTTATCAATTGTACGAACTTGCATTGATGTTTATTTCCATTCACTCGAAATACTATTGTAATTTTAATGTATCCAGTATTCCTTTTATTTTTTTTGTCAAGTAGCCTAGTGGCTAGAGCTCACACAATTAAATGTGGAGAAATGGGGTGTCCGAGGTTCGAACCCTGGCCCCTGCATATAATATGCAATATCCCTACCAACTGAGCTAAGCTCACGGGGATGTATCCAGTATTAAGTTAACACACATGCTAAATATTCTAGATAAATATAGTGTGGGTGTTACATTTGGTATCAAAGCCTGCTCGATTCAGATCATGCCTTGGGTCATTAAAATTCAATAAACGTAGTGGGAACATTGGGTTCCGGGTATTTATTCTAAATGTCGTATCTAGATGAACCTGATCAACTCAATCTAGTATACGACAGCTAGAGTGAATGTCTAACTTGCAATTAGTCAAACAAGATATAAGAGAAAAATCAACATGAACAACAACTACCATACACCCAAGGATACCTTTACAAACACTCTGCAGAATTCTAAAAATTGATACGTGTTTGGCTGAAGATTAAGAAAGAAGCAATCAAGGTTGAGGTTTTAAGAGCGTCTCCATTAATGAACATAATATAAGTTACTTATCTTGGGTAGTTTATCTCTCAATTAGTGGCTCCACTATGCCACATCACATTTATACAACTCATAATATTTTTTAATCCAATAATACATATTTAAGGTATGATAGCATAATTAATTCTTTTGTTGTTTGATTGCAAAGATACTCTACAATCTAATAGATGTGCTCAATGAAAACAGATTTTATGGAACGGTTATTTAGTGTTTGAAACTCAAATATGTAAACCATGTTGGAGATTGTATTGTTCGGTCTTTCACAATGAAAAGAAAAGCTCTAATAACAAGTTTCAGTTTGAACTTGAAATACTAACATTGTGCACAGAGCTTCACCACAGATAAAATGTAGGGGGCCTCGTTTTTTAGATAAATTCATATCATAATATCCACTAATGCTTTCATGAATCCAATCAATGGGAAATTCTTTTAGAACAAGATTAGATTTAGATATTAATTTCAAGTTTAAACATATTAATTCCTCCAGAACTTTCAGCCATGAATTGTTTCCGTTGCTACCAGTTAAGGATTGAGACCTACACCAAAGTGATCCAGAAATAATAGTTTATTCAAAGTATACAAAACAAAGTATACAAAACAATAATGAAACAACAAATAAATAAAAATCCAAGTGGATTAAACTCACTGAATTCGCGAATCAGATACTGTCAGAGTCAATAGTTTGATTTGGAACTCAACAACTAATGTGTTTTCTTCACGGAACAAATTTTGTTTATGTATCAATGATCATAAATTTGCTTCAGGTTCTCCAATCTGGATATCGAGAGCCTGGTTATACATAGGAACAAATGTGAGAAAACTTGATGACACAATTATGATTGGTTTTAACTCCATTAAGTGTAAACAAATTTATTTTTGCTGAAATAACAACATTATGTATGAAGAACTTAATTGAATTTAATTTAATGCTAGTAATGAATATCCAATTACCAATTAATCATAATTTTAAAATGGTCCATTACATAGTAAATCTAAGGATTGGTTAATTACTTGATGCAGCAGTATGTTGCAGATAGTCAAACAAGATATAGAGAAAAATCAACATCAGAACAACAACTACCATACACCCAACTGGTATTAAAGATGCCATAATAAACGCATACCGTACCAAACACTCTGCAGAATTCTAAAAATTGATATGTTTTTGACTGAAGATTAAGAAACATGCCTTCAAGGATGAGGTTTTAAGAGCGTCTCCGATGAACATAATATAAGTAACTTATCCTGGGTAGTTTATCTCTCAATTAATGGCTCCACTGTGCCACGTCACATTTATACAACCCGCAATATATTTTACTCTATTGATACATATTTAAGCAAGTGATAAGGTATGATAGCATAATTAATTCTTTTCCCAGGGATAATTAATTCTATATTTGTATGGAACAATAGCTTAAATAAGATACTCTACAATTTTTTAGGGAACTTGGATTACCACATCAAATAGATGTGCTCCAATGAAAACAGATTTTCTTGATACTCAATTATGAAAACCTTGTTGGAGATGCTCTAACTGGATTTAACAAAGTCTGATATATCAGTAGATTGTACTGTTTGGTATAAATAAATATGTAGAACATTACAACATCAAATGCAAGACTAGGAAATATCCTGCATTTGTTTTGAAGTTGTTTGTGGCAGATTCCAAGGCTCATCCAAAATATTAATAACAAAATGAAGTGCCAGCAACTTACGATTAGAATAATCCCTACACTGAAATTTTGGAATCGTCCAAGCAATCATTATATTTGTTAGCTCAGGTGATTCAACAGCTTCAGTAGCCCAAAATGTAGAAGACTAATTCAAAAATCATCTTTATACACGAGGAATTAATATCATCACACGGTTAATACAAAAGGCTTTCAAATTATAACTTAATAATTTTCAAATCAACCAAAAGAGAGACTGAGATCTTTGAATTTAATTGCAGAAGTAGTTTGTAGAGAGTTTAAATTATAAATATCATAAAGGGAAGTATGGACTATTCCATATTTTCTTAACAGTATAGGAAGTAAAATATAAAAGCAGAAGATCCTTTTAGAAAGGCTAGGGGAAGAGAGAAGGATTCATCATCAAATTCTTCACACCCTAATATGAGATGTTGCACCCCAAGCCTCTCGGGACCATCCATCTGCCCATGAGTCTCCTCTACTTTTGTTTTCTTTCTTTTTTCCCAGAAGGAAAAAGTTATTAATAATAAAGAAACACTAACACAAAACAGTTTACAAAATAAAGTACAACAAGATTAATCACCCCCTAAAAAAAAGATGGTAAGAAATTTGTGTTTGAAAAATTCAGCTCCGCACAGAAAACAAGACTCTAGCTAGCTCATATTGCATCTTCAAACAATGTTGGTCTTTGTCTTACAAGGGAAATCTACTTCTGCCTCTTGTAAATTTTAGCCAAAAAGGACTTCAATACTGCTTGAACTGCATTGCTGGGATGAGCTTCAATGAATAATAGGCAGTCTTGTACTGAACAATACGCCGGTGCAGTGATAAGGTGTATTTGGACAGGTCTTTTTCTCCTTCCTGTGTGGTGATCAAATCTATCATCTGTCCTGCAGCAGTTTGAAACTCAACCTCATTGAACAAATCAAGAAGTTCAACGTAATACGGCTTTCCCTTGAAGTGTTTCCTAAGGATACACGGAATATGGTTTCTTAGTAGAACTCCATCATTCGCAGCAATCATTCCAACCTTGGGTACTCGAAACCAACATGGCTGATCACGACGTGTACGAGAATTATAAATAATGTCGTCAAAAACAAGAAAATACGGTACACAAATGTGTGACTTTAGTTTGGTTTTGGATATCTTTTGTAGGCTAAAATTTACGGTACACAAACACAGACATTTGATACAACACTGATAAAAGAAAAGGAGGAAATAATAAACAATCTGCTGACAAGTTCTTACATGTTGCTGTCCACTAGCACCATGGGCGGATCCACCATAGGGCATAGTGAGCCTATAGCCAGACATGATTTCTCTCGAATTTTTTTTCATATCATGGATGTTCATGGTGAATGCTCAGAATCGCACCAGATTTGTCTTAATATGTATTGAAAGAGGATAACTATGTCATACGGTAGAAAAAATAAGTAATTGGAGACTCAATAGTGAAGAAGCATAAAGGTTCAGAAAGAAAGAAAGAAGAAGAAGAAAGAAATGTAATAGAGAAGAAGAAACTGGAAGGAAACGGCGCTGATGTTATGTTGGTTGGGAATTAGGGTTAAGAACTTAAGATGCTAGTAGACTGGAGGGATAAAGTGGTAGATCTGTCCCTGAGTCTAGAACGAACCTCAGCATGAATAAGTTGTGGTGAAAAGGAATTGATTTACATGTTGTTGTTAGTCATGGGAGGAATTGATTGAATTGGAACAACATACATTGTTTTAACTAAACTTGCAGAACATAACACAAGCAAGAAAAATCAGAAAGCAAGAGAAAGAGATTTTTGAGAGTTCACAAATGTGTGAATTTGATTTGGTTCTGGATATTTTTATAGGCTAATTCTTAAAGATGAAACGGTCATATGTTTATAGTGAAAAGTTGTGTCCATTGGAATAAATAGAAGTTGTCATTAAATGGCCAACTTTTATTATTTTTATTTTCTAGGATATAATATAAATAGAAGTATGTGATTATGTGATATGCATAATAAAGTAAAAAATACTAAGACTTTAATAACTACTATATTTGTTTTGTACAAAAAACAAAACTACTATATTTGTTCATTTCAAGATACTACAAATTTTAATACTTACTGAGATCGTTACTTTAACTCAAATTTGAATGATCTTATATATATCGAGATTGCTAAAGAATATCTTAATTAAATCCTTTATTTTGAGTGAAAGATTCTAATTTATTACTGTAAATAGAAACTTATCATTGCTATCAAACATTTATGAGTTATGTGCACCCATTTTATTGTCTGTGTAATCATTTTGGTACAAGATATATTATAAAATAGGGTTAAATATGTTTTTTTGCCCTATAAATTTTCAATCGTCACTTTTGGTCCCTTTTAGTCTCCCAAATAATCAATTAGCCGATATCGAATTCGCCAAAGCATGCAGCTACGACTGTGTCTCTAACAAAGTTGCTCCGATTCTATTTACTAATAGAAGAAGAACGGACTATCAAACATCAAAAAAAATAGCATAGTACTTGGATTTCGATACTGTTGTGTTCTTCTTGAAATAATAATTTTCAGTACTTGTACTTCATTCAAGTCCTTTGTTCATGTTATAACTTTTACATCTCGTTTTTGCCCTGGCTGTTATGGATTACTTTGATCATAATGATATTCATTCATGAGGGAGCTTAACTTCTCCCTCACTTCCTTTAGTCTTTTGGGCAAAAATAACATGGATATTCACAAATAAATATATTCCTAAAAGATATGTAAGTCTCTTAAAAAAGAATTACATTTGCAGGTCATTGTTTACAGCCTTGATCTGCTCCTCATTTTCCCAATATCTAAAAAATGGAATTATCATAAAAGCTTTTCTGAAACTCTTTCCTGTTTGTAATGCTGGAATCTGCTACCGGAGCTTACAACTTCTTCAATTGCCTGCTTTATCGTAACTATGATTTTGAATTCTTTTTTATATTTGCATCACTACTTTCTTTTAGCCCTATATAATCAAGCAAGAAGATAAATATACTTGATTAGTCACATTTATTGAGGTGCTGGCACCGCTAGGTGAGGAAATATATATCTAATATCAAAAAGACCATTTTACACTCAGACCAAATTTGGTAACAAGTTACAAATTAAATAGAAGGGCTAACCTTGAATAAATGTACCTTTACCTTGCACCATTAGTTACATACCTTTTCCTTAGCTGTGGAAACATTCCATTCTTCTTCTTTCACTTTTTGAGCAAATTTTACATTTTCATCATCAATAGTTTCGTGAACATATTAAGCAAGATGTAAAGATTATTACTGAGGATATATATATATATATATATATATATATATATATATATATATATATATATATATATATATATATATATCAGTTGACTGTACTGTTTGGTATAAATAAATATCCTTCATTTGTTTTAAAGTTGTTTGTGGCAGATTCTATGAAGATTAATATATATATATTGGTCATCCTTGTTTCTTTCTAATCCGAATTGTACAAAATTACAAGTTTATAATTACGCATTGTTATACTATAATAAACAAACTCCCCAAAAATAAACAAACTCACTTTAGAATTACCAAACAATTACAAAATAAATAAAATTAGAAAAAAAATACTGATAATATAAATGTAATTATTATAATCTATGCAGTCACAGAAAGTAGCTTTTGCACAATGACATTGACATTATGCTTTTGTTTAATAACAAAATTAACTACAAGCAACTTTTTCAAAAAAGTCAGTTTTTTGACCGCACCATAGAAGCTCCCTTAGAATAATCCCTACACTGAAATTTCGTAATCGTCCAAGCAATCATTATATTTGTTAGCTCAGGCGATTCAACAGCTTCAGTAGCCCAAGATGTAGAAGAGTAATTCAAAAATCCTCTTTATACATGGGGAATTAATATGATTACACGGTTAATACAAAAGGCTTTCAAATTCTAACTTAATAATTTCCAAATCAACAAGTAGAGAGACTGAGATCTTTGAATTTAATTGTAGAAGTAGCAAGTAGAGAGTTTAAATTATAAATATCATAAAAGGGAAATATGGACTATTCTCAACAGTATTAGAACTAATATGATCACAGTGTTTGACGCATTTTTTTAAAATCCAATATAAACGGA
>Ga0228711_1006487_pt1 | contig 17342 bp, 6 predicted proteins | sample MedpolnodulmetaG_2_FD_177996 | JGI IMG/M metagenome (GOLD analysis project Ga0228711, IMG submission 177996) | Root nodule microbial communities from Medicago polymorpha collected in Santa Monica, California, United States - brown nodules | ecosystem: Host-associated > Plants > Roots > Nodule...
TCTCTCTCTCTCTCTCTCTCTCTCTCTCTCGATAGAGCTTAACTCAATTAATAGAGATATTACATTATTATTGTCTATGCAAAGTCCGTGATTTAAACCCTAGACATTTCACTTATTTATCATAAAAATGAATTTTTAGTCATTATGCTACTTGAAAGAAAAAAACTTCTTATACTTTTAATTACTTTATTTTTCCACAAATCTTTTAGCCAAATAGGAGGACGGATCATTTTTTTTAAAAAATGATTTTTATTTGTTAAAAGTGTATTTCGGAAATATGTTTGGAGGTATATGTATATATGGGGGTATAAAAGCTTTCCAAAACTTAATGTTCAAATCCAATGTTTTTGTTGGGCCTATTTTGACATCTCTAGGTCTTAATAAGGAGAAGATTTCTTTTAAGACCCCTCGTATCTCTTTAGGCTACCCAAAACTACAAAATTGCTCTTGATAACATGTCCAGGATGTTCATTTAAAAAAAAAAATCATTTTGTATATCCGGTAGATGACTACAGGATATTCATTTTAAAAATTATATTTTGTACATCCGATGGATAACAAACTATCGAATGTTCATTTTAAAAATTTCTATTTTCTATCTCCGATAGCTAACTATGAGATTATTGCTCATTTAACCTTTTGTTTACATAACAAATAGACATCAACCAAATTTTCTCTCTTATCTACCAGAGGGATAAAATTGAAATTTTTAAAATGAACATCCGGTAGCTATTTATCGGTTGTATAAAATTGAAATTTTTAGAATGTACATCCAATAAATATCTACCGAATAAAAAAATGAAAATCTTTAAAATAAACATTGCCGAATTTATAAAATGGAAATTTTTAAAATTATTTAGTTATAGGAGGAACGTCTTATTAAAGACAATTTAATGATTTTAGGGGCTAAAAAAAAACTTGTAATAAGGACATACTAGTTGGGTTATTGAATCATTTGATTAGAGATGCAACACGTATATTAGAGTATAAAGAAACCAAAACAAACGAAACCAGCGTCTGAGTTGTTGGCGTTACAACTTACAACAGTAGCTCCCCAGTTTTGCACAAAACCTGTGGGTTCTCTCTCTTTTTCCAACTCTGTCCTCTCTCTCTCTCTCACACCCAAATACCATGGGCAGTTTTTCTCTCACCACTCACAAAACCAGTTGCTTCAAAATATCACATACACAAACAATATTATACCTTTTTTTTTTCTCTTTACCCTTTTCTCTCTATTATATACCTTTCTCTAATGTCTCCCCCTTAACACCAACACCAACACCAACAAACAACATCTTTTTCTATGTAATGTAATCCCAATTTCTGTACTTTCTTTCACCAAACCAACCCAGTAACCTATTTTTCTTTCTATTCCACTATTCAATTCAAGGGTCATTCCATTTTCTTCAAAGTTTCTTCCTTTTTTTTTCTTCAATTCTTGAATGATGGAAGCTAATGGCATGTTTTCCACCATCACTCCTTCTGGTTTGTTAGGAGTAGTTGATAATATCCCTTTACAACAACAACAACAAAAACAACAGAATCTTCCTAATCAACAACAACAACAACAAAATCCTCATCATTTGCACCATTCCAAAGTTGTTTCCTATGCTCCCCAACATCATGACACTGACATAAATCAACAACATCATCACCATTCAATGAAACATGGGTTTCCTCCATTTTCTTCATCCAAGAACAAACAACAGCAGCAACAAAGTTCTCAGATGAGTGATGAAGATGAACCAAATTTTCCAGCTGAAGAAAGCTCTGGTGGTGACCCAAAGAGGAAGATTTCACCATGGCAAAGAATGAAATGGACTGATACAATGGTAAGGCTATTGATAATGGCTGTTTATTACATTGGTGATGAAGCTGGTTCTGAAGGGACTGATCCAAATAAGAAAAAGTCTAGTGGTTTGTTACAGAAGAAGGGAAAGTGGAAATCTGTTTCAAGGGCTATGATGGAAAAAGGGTTTTATGTGTCACCTCAACAATGTGAAGATAAGTTTAATGATTTGAATAAAAGGTATAAGAGAGTGAATGATATACTTGGTAAAGGAACAGCTTGTAGAGTTGTTGAGAATCAAGGATTGTTGGATTCAATGGATTTGTCACCTAAGATGAAAGATGAAGTTAGGAAATTGCTTAATTCTAAGCATCTTTTCTTTAGGGAAATGTGTGCTTATCATAATAGTTGTGGTCATGGTGCTGTTGGTACTTCTAATGTTCAACATCAAGTAGAGGGTGGAAGTGGAACAACACCACCTCATAATCAACCTCAACAGCAGCATCAACAACACCAGCAGCAGCAGCAGCAGCAGCAACATTGTTTTCATTCATCAGAGAATGGTGTAGGGAGTTTAGGTGTTTCAAGAGGAGAAGGATTGAGGATGTTGAAAATTGGAAGTGGAGATGTTGAAGAAGAGGATGATGAAGATGAAGATGATGAATCAGAGGACTTTTCTGATGAGGGTGAAGATGAATCAGGAGAAGGTTGTTCAAAGGGTCATATAAATGATCAAGATGAAGAAGAGAATGATGGAAAATCATCAAGGAAAAGAGCAAGAAAAGGAGGATTTTCATTTTCTAGGTCATCATCATCAACACAATTGGTGAATCAAATGAACAATGAAATAAGTGGTGTGTTTCAAGATGGAGGGAAGAGTCCATGGGAGAAAAAACAATGGATAAGGAATAGAATAATGCAGTTGGAGGAACAGAAAATAGGATATGAATCACAAGCATTTCAGCTTGAAAAGCAAAGGTTGAAATGGGCAAGGTATAGTAGCAAGAAAGAGAGGGAAATGGAGAGAGCTAAACTTGAGAATGAAAGGAGAAGATTAGAAAATGAGAGAATGGTTTTGCTTATTAGGAAGAAGGAGATTGAATTGATGCATATTCAACAACAACAACAGCAGCAGCAGCAACACTCTTCCACCTAGATGAATTGTATGATAGAATTTAGATTAGATCAGAATAGGTGAAATTTTTGTGGTTGTTCTATTTTTGAGGTTAATTATTCTTCAACTTGTTTCTAATTGAATATTTATATAAAATAAATAGTATGTCTGCAATGTGAAGCAACCATTTAGGTTTGATTTGAATCAATCAGCTCACATTACATTTGTGGAATAAAAACAAAATATAAGGTGCTAAAGTGTTGCCGTGACATTTGCTAAATGCAGACTATTTTCCTGTATAAAAATGAGACTAATATTTGAGAGATTGTATTTAAGGAACAAATCCAATTTCGACCTAAAAACAGTAAAAGGATTAGGGAGTATTATTTTTTTGTGTTCAACGAAAAGGAGTCTGCCAAATATGTTGTTGTAGCATAAGAATTCATTAACAAAAAAGAATTTTCATAATAAATAATAGTGTAAATAACATTAGAAAAATCTATCAAGAAAATAGATTAAAAAAAATAAAAAAAATAGAAGTAGAAGCACACCCGGTGGGACTCGAACCCACAATCGCTTGATTAGAAGTCAAACGCCTTATCCATTAGGCCACGGGTGCTTCTTGTTTTCTATTAGTAGTTAAACTTTATTTTATTGTTTTGTTTGATACAAATGAACCTTTACCCCACAGTCCGGTTAGATATTTAATTTCATTACGGGAAAAATAAGTTATTTCTTTTGTACTAATAAATTCCTTTTAATTATGAGCAGGTCAATTGTATAACATTGAGTGGCATTGCACAATTTCCCTCCAGAGTCATGATTAGCATTTTGTTAAACTTATATTCAAAGACTAATTGTTCAAAGAAATCAAAAAGACATCAAACGTTTCGTAAGAATTTTACCGTTGTAACTTCAATTAAATTAAAAAAGACTTATATAATCTTAGTAAAAGAAAAACTTGTATATCTTAAAAATATTTGCGTTTGAAAATAAAATGAATATTTGTCCAATACCTTTTCTAAAGCTTTAGAGGTTATTATTGATCCAACCATAACTATGTCATGATGTAAAATATATACTTTCAAATATTATTTTTTTAAATAACATTACTTTCATCCTATGAAGCATTTTGCTGTGCATTTCAAAGACAATAACTCATTTCTATAATGTAGTGATATATTATAGTATTATATAATGCAACACCAAATACTATATAGAATATCACTTATCAAACACTACTAATCAAACCTTATTTCAACATTTGGTCAAAGCAAGTTTTATTTTATTGGAGAATGCTAACCAATGTTCTAAAATGTTCTAAGGATATTGATTAAGTTTAGGACATTGGTTAAGCATCTAAAACAAGTAAGATTTTAAGAAAAAGATGTGTAATCATTATTTGATAAAAAGTAACATCTAATATTTTTCAAGACAAAATTTCTATTTGTAGATTTCTTAACCAATGTCCTGAGGGCACTGGTTAGCAAGACCTATTTTATTTTATTGCGGATAAGTTTTAATTCAACACGTACACGAAGAGTCATGAAGGAGTAATGCATATTTAATACTTAATACTTTTCAACATTATAAAGCTAAGGAGGGTAGAATAACATAATGTTTAGCAAAATCATCTGAAAATTTACCCCTAATAAATTAAAACTAGACTTTTCCCAAACAAGAATGAATCATGGTAGTTTTAGCACTTTAGCAACTCATCTTGATCCCATCACGTTTTCCAGCATCAAGCATACTTCATGTTCATGATCACAAAGACTGGAAAATATAATAGGACATATATGCATGGTTGGCAATTGAAAATACAAGCTATTAGCAATCATTAGTTTGTCAACAGTATCCAACAAACATATTTTCAAGTTGTGTTCTTATATATAAATACTAAACCGAAAATATTGGAAAAAATTGGTATCGAGGGTAGGGTGCATTCCCTTGATTTTATGAGTTACAGCCAGTAATAATTCATTATTTCCAATACATGGAACATAATTTAGTGATCAAAATCAAGATAACCTTGACTCGTCGCAGAATTATCTGCAACTTTCAAAAACTTGGGAAATAATCTAACCCAAAAAAAAATACTAGAACTAGAACTGTTGGATTAATGCACTTTAATCTTCAAGCTCAATAATCTTAACCACTGATGCATCGCCAAGTTTCTGACAAACAACAACACGATCGTGTGACTTTATAACTCCCAATGCTTTTCCATGATCAAGGGCAACCTTAAGAATAGATTCATTTGATGCAGTTGTTGTCTCAGACTCAGCCTGCAGACACAGAGTATATGACATTAACATCTAGTAAATCTGAGATAATTATGTGATGCAGTGCGTGTAAAGTAGCAGTCATTTATATGAACGATAGCACAAAGTGGTCATGCAGAATAAAGATTATGTACCAACAGTGTTCCTGAATTTAGTATTATAAGAGAGAGCCATGAATCATGATAATACTTTTTTCAGAGATTACAAATATTTCTACCTCCAAAGAACAATCTCAACAGAACACTGGCGAGTAACTGAGGAAAGAACTAAGACTGTGAATTGCGGAAAAAGAAACTTACAGGATGACGAGGATCAGCAAGCATGGGAAAGAGACCTCTTACAATAAGTGATTGCCTTGCCTGTGTCACAAATTTAATTTCTTTATTAGTTTGATACAGAAAGGTGGTGGTGTCAATATATTTTATGTTCATTAGATGGAATTTACTATTAAAGATGTAAACAACAGCGAGGGATAATTAACAGATAGAAAAATGAACCAATCTCAAGCTAAGATCCAACCTCAAAAGCTCCACTGAAGCTCCACTTTAGCTGATTTGTCTTAAGTCGGGGGATCACTACAGAGAGAACAGGCATTGTCGGCCTATACTTTGCAATCAATCTGACAGATGCACATGACATGTTTAGATAGAAAATCTTAAGGACATAAGTGGTGATGCAGGTCAATAGAGAATAGTATGGGTCTCGTAACTGAAGAATAGTGTTAGTTTGCCCAAGTTGAGAACGATTGATTCACAATAAATTAAATATGAACACGTTAATATTTTATTACTTAAAGATATTACCTTGCAGCCCTTCCAGATGAAGTGAAGCAAATTATAATAGAAGCCTTCACCTTAATAGCAGCCCGTACCTAACAAGTAAAGATTTGAACGTAAGAATCCCGCTTTCAAAGATATAAAGGCAGGTTAGATTGACTCATTTGAAGTTATCTACTGACATAAGACAGAAGCACTAGTGAGACTGTTTGGGAGAGCTTACGGGAACAGCTTATGACATTTCCATATGTTGTTTCCAGCTTATTTCCATAAGCTCTCCAGGATAGCTTATGAAACTTGTAATTTATAATTTGAAAAATTGAATTTTTTTAAGAAATAGCTTATGGATAAGCACTTAAAAGATAAGAGCTTATACTATAAACAATCAAGTTGTTTATCCCAACAGGACCAGAATCATCCATGAAGCAAATAACAAAAAAGCAATAGGCATAAGCCTGTGTCTCTCTCACTCTCACACACAATAAAATAAAGGTACACAAATAAGGAAATGTTCAGATGAAAGTACCGCAGAGGATGCAATAGATTCCAAGTGGGTCATGGGTTCTCCGACATATTTGACTGTCCTCTTAAAATAAAGGTCTTGATTGAAAACTTTCTCAGCCTACAAGGACATGGAACGGAAGGCAGAAATATTAATCAGCAAGATTCAAGATTCATTCAAGCAACAGAGCCCATAGAGCAACAAAAAAAAATACGTGATCAGAAACCATATAATCAGAATAATGAAATCGGAATAAATCCGTGTTAAACAAAATGAATGAGCTAATGAACTTACCTCTGAACAAATTCTACCAACAGTAGAAATAGTCTCAACAGGGTACAATCCACGTAAAGTCTCGGCACCCAGAAGAATTGCATCACTTCCTGTTTATTTATTAACAGTTGTACAAACATATATCCATCAAGTGGTCCTAACTAAAACACAGTACACACGCATTGGCAAAAGAAGCAACAAAAAAAATGCCGAGAAGTGCAAATAGCCCGTTTTCATCACTTAGAGAAGGTCGTATAAATTAACAGGCAAACCAAATATCACCCAGATTGCCCAGGATTCACCAACCAAAAAAGTTGCATCAGATAACCAGAAACTTACCATCTAAAACAGCATTAGCAACATCAGTGGCTTCAGCACGAGTTGGTCTTAAGTTATCGGTCATGCTGTCCACAACACGTGTAAGCACAGCAGGTTTCCCAGCCATGTTACACTTGTGTAGGGCAGATTTCTGAAATAGAAAAACCTACAAAACAAATGGAAGTTTGAAATATTATATTAACATCTATGCAACAGTAGGTCTTATAACTATTCAGCATTGCACTCAATGGAGGAGACAGTCTCAAGAACACAGTTATCATGAAGGGCAATTACACAGGTGTCTTTTTTGTCAGCTGATTTGACTCAAACAATTAAACAATCCCATTACAATTTACAAGTATGTAGCATAGGTATAGGAAAATCCCCTCTTCTTTTTGTGAGCTTTTGGGATTATACCTCTAGACCTCCAACATATATGTCCGGAATACATTTTTTAAAAGTGGAGTACTAGTTAGATCAAAATAAACTTATTTATTGTTATGAGAATGAAAGACAACAAACAAGCACGTCAAACAACAAAATTATTTTAATTAAAAAAAAACTGACCTTCTCTGGTGGAAGATCAATTCCCAAGTTTCCACGGGAAAGGATAATACCATCAGCTTCTTGCAGAATCTCATCAAAATGGGTCAATCCCTAAGAAACAACACAGATGTAAAATGTATTATATACAATTGACTAAGCATAGCCAACAAGAATATAATAAACTGAAATGAAGATATGTAACTCACCTCAACATTTTCAATCTTAGCAAAAATTTGTGTCTGGCTAAGATCGCCTAATTTTGAAAGGAAGTCCCGGGCCTGCATTAAAATAACATATGAAGGCCTATTAATACTTGATATAAATTGAGTATGAGGTAACCAATCTGGAGCTCAAATTACCTCGCGGACATCTTTAGCATGCCTAGTATATGACAATGACAGAAAATCAATTTTGTTTTTAACTCCCCAGGTGCTTATAACCTGAAAAGATAATAAATAAATAAATAAATAAATATAATCACCCCAAAACTTCTAGACACAGCGAACACATTTGTCGTGAAATGTTATTATTTCACACATCCGAATGAAAAATGGAACTTACCTCCTTGTCTTTCTCTGTAAGGGTAGGTAAATCAATGTGAATTTGAGAGGCATGCAAAGTGAACAATGACCCGGTCAATGTAGCTGAATTCTTTATAATACATACAACATCATTCCCTTTGACTTCAGATACCTGCACAGCATCAGGTAGAACTCCTCAGTCATCATGCATGTAAAAGATCAAATATTATTTTAATTATGCTTTTGGACCTACTTATGTTTTTCATTTCAACTACAAGAAATAAAATATAAACATTAAATAAACGGTTGTTGTAAAAAAAAAATGCAAATTCATAACCCAAGTTGAAAGGACTAAGACAAATTATGTGAGGAAGATACTGAAGAACGGGGAAAAAAAATTGACCTATTGGAATAAATTTTACATTTTATTTTACCTCTAGCCATACAGAAGTAGTTTCACTTCCTGTGAACAAGTATTGACCAATAAAAATAGTGTCTCCCGTCTCGACTGCCTGTAAACAGTTAAAAAATTGAAAATTAGGCAAGCAATAAATTACATTGCAAGCAAGCAGAAGACATCTAAAGATATATCTCAAAGTCATGAAGAACAAATTTCATGTGAAATTCAACTAAACATTTTACATTAATGCTTATATATATATACACAATTTATAGCTACTTTGAGCCATGCAACCCTGAGAGGAAAGAAAAATTTACTCAAAGCATGCACTACATAGGTAACAAAATTGAGTCAAAGCATGCACTCCATAGGCAACAAAATTGAAATCCTTCATATTAATATTTGGTGGAAGCAAATGATGTAAGGGTAGTTTTTTTGTGTAGCAGTTGTGGTGACCAATTTATGATGGCTAGTTTTGAGATTGTGTAAAATGTGTAACTTATATATATATATATAGCAATGAACAAGCAAGAAAGGCACATCATATAATGATGATAAGGTGAAAAGTGTCAATGAACCTGGGCCAGTCCATCAAAGTTGATTGGCAATATCTCTGAAGAAGCTTCTTGTCCCTGGTTGGGGGTTAGAACAACCTGAGCATCTATTTCAAGTGAGATAGTTGTCTCGCTTTTGTTAACAACTTGCATCTCTGCACCCACTGTATCCAGCATGACCTGTCAAAGGCAATCAGAGTAACAAACTTTCAACTCCTTTCCCATTATTGATCCTCAACATAAAACCTTTGTGAAGCAGAAAAGTGAGAATATAGAAATTGGATATTCTTGAAATAGCTGCTAAAAAAACTCTGCCTTGAGAAAATTGACAGTAAACATACAAAAACAACGGTTTATTATACATAAAAACCATTCATATGCTTTCACTTAACACCAACTGCGTAAGATTTCGGAATAGTTGGTATGTGACATAATATCACATACTCTGTGAATCAATGACCATGCGGTCAAGAGTTGATCCTTGTTGCACATTCTTCTAAACAAAAATGTAAAACTTCAGATAAAGGAACACGGACTTCAGGGCTTGTGTATAGTTCACATTTCAAAAGCCCCAAACAGGGGCCCTTGAATGATGGGGCATGTTAGACATAACGACACATCTGTGCTCCCTAATGAAGTTTATCGGGTTCTTGGTTTGTGACACAACCTTCATTTTATTTTATTTCTCTTTTGTTTGCTTATAACCAGTGTTGTTAAATAAAGTAGCGGAATCCAAACAAATAATTATTGTTCTGCGATCCGCTATTTAGCCCAGAATATTGCCAAATAGTGACGTTGTAGCACTGCTGCGCGGCGTATTTGATCAAGCTGTCAACGATTGACATCACTGCTTATAACCAATGTAACCAACATTAAAAAGCCAAAAAAAAAAAAAGGGAAAAAAAAAGTTATGTTGGCCTTCTTTCAGCATAAAACAAACTAGTTTAAATTCCATAAGTAGCAAAATATTGAAAAAAAGTGAAGCAACAATATAAGGAAGGAAACTCACAGCACATAGCTTCTTAGTACCCTTAATAGCAGTCTTCAAATTCTCCAAAGTTTCCTGGTGATACTCAGGATCGCACCATGAAAAATCAAAACGAGCCACTGCATAACACAACAAAAAAAAACCACATAAAATCACTAACTATCCACTAATTCATGATTTAAAACTCCTTAACACAATTTAAGACAAAAAAACATACCAGACATGCCAGCTTTAAGACATCCAGAAATAGTCTCAACAGATCGAGATTTAGGACCCAATGTTCCAACAATCTTTGTCATTGCAGAGAAAAAACTCTACAAAAAGCATCAACAACAATTTCAATTAAATCAATTATTACAAAATCAATAAAATAATCACAAAAACAAGATCTATAAATTAGAATTGAAAACACTAAGAACAATAAGAAAGAGTAATAGAAACTAACAGCTTTTGATGGTTCTAGGATGGAAGCCATCCTAATTGGTTCTTCGAGAAGCAAGTGACTGGAAGGCATGTTTGGTTTGTTTGTTAATCAAACACAGAATCGATTAAGAAGAAGAGTAGTGGTGTGGTGCGACCAAACAAACGCAACTTGAAAATGAAAACCCTTTGAATTGAAAAAAACAGTATATGCTTTTGATTCTTTATATATATCGTTTTTGTTTCAGTGTTTTGTTTTCAACTTTCGTGAATTGTTTCACAGTGGAATTCTGGTTTGGTTGTTTTTGTTAAGATTTAGAACATGTTATTACGTGGCGAAATTGTGGCTGTTGGATTAATGAACATGTTTTGTGGTTTGTGTTTTTTTGTTTGTGATGGAACAGAAAGAAAAGTACTACGGTGACTACGGTCTTAGGTGTTTTTTTTTATTTATGGAAAAAAAAGATATTAGTGTGTGATTGATTCTTTATTGTTTCGTGGTGAAGGGAGAAGGTGGTGGTGCACGCGCTGTGTGATAGCGTGTGTAAAAGGAATGGTGACACACGTGGTTTATTTTAGAAGAAGTTAGAAAGGCACGTGACAATGGTGGAGTAGGTAGGTTGGAAGACAAAAGAAATCTGGCGAGGAAAGCATGGTGGGCATGGTGGGCATATGGTGTGCTGTACGAATGTGGCTGACCGTGAAGTGAACTGTTGAGCATGCGGTATTAGAAGGAAAACTTTTCTATTGTTTTTTACAATTTATAAATTTCTTATATCATTTTTTTTTGAAGAATAATTTTTTTTTTATATCATAAAACTTGGTAACATACATATCATAATTTACCCTTTTAATCAATTAAATAAATCTCTTATTAAAAAAAAATTGTATGACCCATTTCAATATCCAAAATTAAGATTCAAGCTAATTCCTAAATCTACAATATAAACAATTGAAACCCTTTTCATTCACAAGTACACGTGGCAGTTTCTATGATTATTTTAAATTAATGTTTGACCAATAATGATATGCTAATTAAACTATTCAAATTTCCATTCCTCAAACAAACAAAAAACCTGATTACAAAAAAAAAAACAGTCAACTGATCATGGTAACGTTGGTAAAAATTGATTAAATTTTGAAGAGAATAAATTAAATTGCACTAATTGTACACCCCTATTCTAGAAATTTTGTTAATTGATACAGCTAGAATAAAAAATGAATTAATACAATTTCACAACACAAGAAAAATATGAAATAAAAGAAGGGTCATGATAACCGGTGCCTCTGGGGTACTGGTTAAGCATACAAAAAAAGGAATTTATTACCATAAAAGGAAACTTTGTTGATTTATTTATGGATTAATTACACAGTTTTCAATGCAATAATTACTATATAATTTCCCTTTTTAGTATCCTTAACCAGTGCTCCGGAAGCACTGGTTAGCATTTCCCATAATAGAATAGTTAATGTCTTTAATTGTCACATATCAGTTATAAGTTTGAAAACTCTCAAGTCAACGATAAATGGAGGTTTTTTTTATTTTTAAAATGAAGGGTTTTAACTCTCAAATTTATATTTATATTGCTCTTCTTCAAAATTGCTTATCATATTTTTGTTTTTCCTAATATTATCTATGTAGAATTGTTTCCATAGTGGTTGTTGTATCATTTTGTTCCTTTTCATTATTTCGTTCTGGTTTGATTCATTTTCTGGTTCTTCTTTTTGTTTCATTGTTTTTGTAGACTCATAAACTTCTTATTATATTCTAAACTTCTTATTATATTCTAGATGTTTATCAAAGAGCTATTTCGCATATTTTGATGTACAGGTTGAGTATGATCATTTCTTCTCTCCATAGTCTATTTTTATTTTGAGAAATGTTTGGGTCACACCTTTTATTTTTTTATAGTTGTTCTCTATAATTTCTTCATATTATAGTTTAGTTCACATTTGTTTTTTTTTAGGGAAAACTAGGATGACTTAGATTCCAACTTAAGACCTAGAAGTGAGATCAGTTCATTTTTTATCTTTTTTAAGGAATCAGTTCATATTCTTATAATACACATTTTTCCATGTTTCATTTTCCTTATTTATATTTTTTTATTATCGTTGTCTTTGCACGTCTTTGATCTATTATTTATTCATTTATTTTTTCATGAAATTTAAATATCTATTTCAATTTGTTTTCTTCATTTATTTTTTATTGGGACTTATTGAGCGTAACTTTTTTTGTTTTGTCTCAATGATATAGATATATTAGTCTGAAAAGATTATCCAAAATAATAACTGCAATAGAGGTAGAGCTGATCCAAATAGAACAAGCAGTTTTGTATTATCCAAAACATATACGAAGTTTGAAAGAGGAAAGTGAAACCTAAGAACAAAAAATGAAACAAATGAAGAGATGAGATGAGGTTAATAAGCAACATGAGTTGTCACTAATTGAAGGGAAAATGAAAGGGTGAGTGGTGATTAGTAATTAATTAATAGAATAGAAATAGAGTAGTTGAAACAAAAATGAACCCAAAGGTGAAATGGAATGGAATGGAAAGAATAAGTAACATTTTCAATAATTAATTGAGAGAATAGTAGTATTTTTATTTAAGGAAGATTAATATTACTAATAATATAGATAGATAGATTTTTTAGGTGGTTAATAGTTTGTAAATAAAGATAAGTTAATCAATCTATGTAACTAACAACTCTTTTAATTTTTCTAAAAAAAATAACTCTTTTAATTCTTTTAATTTATTATTTAACTTACAAAGGCAACAAAAAAATTTAACATAAAAGGACAATAGGTCGTATCATATGAAATCCATTTACAAATTTGTATTGGTATTTTTTGTAATAATTTGTATTGGTATAAATAGATATTGAATGCATAAGTTTTTTGGGTAGAAATTGTATAGTATAATTAGATATTAGATTGGACATATGGAGAGTTGCAAGGTTTCAAGAGAGGTTATACATTTAATTGATATAGTGGAGTGTTGATGAGTCAATAATGAGTCGATAATTAGTTATTTTAATATAATATTTGAGTTTTTTTTTATTTTTGAGGAAAATATTTGAGTTTTTTTTATTTAGATTTAATATGTTTTTATGTCCTTTTAGAGTTATTTTACTTCAATTGCAAGTTATTTTATTTTAGGAACAAATATTCAAAAGATTGAGTCTTGGAGCAAAAGAAAGGGAAATTGGAGCTGATTCGTGCCAAAAATATGAAGATCTCATACAAAAATATCTTGTGCAAAGAATTAGAAGATCTTGTACCGGAATATAGCATAGGCATGCCCTATATTGCCCTTTTGCTGCTTTTGCTTCTTTGACAAGCTGCCTATTTTAGTATTTCTGACCTAGAGCCCATGGTTTCTTGTGCAACACTTTAGTGATTTAATTCTTGGGGCTCAAGTCAATGTTAGACTATAAATAGAGCAGTCATCTAGTTTGTAAAACCATCTTTTGTTCTTGGAATAAAAGTTCACCTTTATTTTATTGTTATTTACTTTTATGTTTTTTTTTCTTCTTCTCTTCTATATCTACAATGAACGTGAGTGAGTAAACTCTTCTTGTCTTGGGATTGTTGGATAAGTCTAATGACGTAATCCTAATCAAACCAAACCATAAACCCTGATTTTATATAAATCTACTTTCTAATCTAATTTCACCGTTTTTATAATGAATTAACAAATATCAAACTCATAAAGCAACAGCGGAGGGTTAGTGTTTGTTAATTCATCATCACAAATATTAATTCATAAAGTGATGGCGAAGTTTTGATACTGGAACAAGTGAAATTAGACAAGATTGCGAAACATGAGAATAGTCTAGCAAACCTTGAGACAAATAAAGTTTCGTTCTTTAAGGATTCTAATAGCAATCAACCATGAGAATAGGCGTGATTGCTAGAGGAACACACTCACTGAGACCAAAAGGAGATGTGATAGGCTTAAGAGAAACTTGTCTTTAGAAAGTGGGTCCAATATAAGGTTTAGGTTTAGGGTTTGGTTTATGAAGGTTTTGTCATCAAGATGAACCAATAATCCCAAGACACCTTTTATTATTATTGTTTTTTTCTTTCAATTAAAAATCCAAACTTTTTAACCTTTGAGATTTTCATCTAATCATTATTAAAAGTTAATTGAATTCATAACTCCCTGTCGGAACGATACTCTTTTTACTACTTCGGTAGAACCGTGCACTTGCGGTTTTACTCATCAAGTGTTGCAAGGTTTTAAGAGAGGAGAGAAACCTCTTTGTAGAGAGTCACATCATCACAGTGAAAGCCTAAGAATAGTTCAAGTTTCTAATTCAAAGATATATAGATAGATTGTTGCACTAGTTGTTTTTAGCATTCCATCATATATATTAGCCATTAAAAGGATTCACATATCTTAGTGTTGTGTTGTTAGGTTGTAGTGTGTTAAAGTTATTGTTGTTGACGGCCAAGATCTCAAATCTCTTTAGTTTTAAGCCTAAAAATAAAACATCTCAAAACTACAAACTCTACCATTAAAAATCAAATATATTTGTACTCTCTCTCTGTTTGTGGTCTGAATCCATATTTGTTTATCTTTCGATCATATTTTCCCAGTGATGTATCATGTGAAGGGAATGCAACTTGGTTCTAATGTTTTTTGTTATTCTTTCGGCTTAAAAAACATATGAATGGGGAAGGGGGAAGAAGAGTAATTTTATATTTATCCGACATGTCGTTGTTGATTATCACTATAGCATTTTTTTTTGTCAAATCATATATATGAGCATATTGTTACAACAAAATAACAAAAGACTTTATGTAAAAAGATAGTAAATTTGTGCCAAATTTTGAGTTTTGTTGAAATTATTTGTTGATAATAAATTCAAACATCTGAAGCCAACGATAACAACCTCTTTGGTAGATCTAATCGACTTCGAACAATAATTGAAAACTCAGGTTACATCATAGGCAGTTTACAAAATACAAGAAACATAATTCAATCAATACTATTAAAGATATGTACAAAATATCTTTACAAACCCTAAAGTCGAAGTTAACATGTGAATCACATTAAACGTTAAACAATTTTTAGGAGCTTTACAAATTGTCTGAAAAATTGATTCGCAATTAAAACCGAAAAGTCACTTACCATGATCATTTTTTTTTACAAGAGATCGTAAAATACTTGTATAACCAACTTTAAATAAAACACTTTAAAATTTATTTATATTCTGTTAAAATAAACATTTTTTATAGCATAACTAACATAAATTTCACAGTTTAACATTTAAAAATGTTCTATGATTAATTCGAATAATAGAAAAAGAATAATAAACAGTAAACTAAAATCAACATTATTTTTTTTATAACTTTTGTACATGAATATTTGCCAATATACAACAATTTAAAATGTATTTAAATTATTTTCAAGTTAAGTAAATATTAAATGAGATAATCAATTCCAATTTAATAACATATTGCACAAAACTACAATACCAAGAAAATATGCTCAAATCTCTCACCTTTTCACACTCTTTTCACATCATTTTTACCATTATTCACAAACCCAAAACTAAGTCATCAACCACCACCTCTGGTAATGCCGTTACAACCAATTAAGTATTCGGCGACGCCATTGCTGTCATTGTTGATTCATCTTTCTGCAATACTATAATTAAATCTAGTAAAAGATAAAGTCGTCACCATCCACCTCTTTAGGTGATGTTGTAATTGATTTTGACGATTCAAATTATAGCAAGACTCGTAACAAACATCGTGCAAAACAAAAATTGAAATTTTGTTTTCATATTTCTCTCTTTAACCTCTCTTGTGCAAGAACAGAACTATGCTAATAAATTAATTTAAGTAAAAAATATAAATATATAACAATTTAACTATTTCATTTTCATGTTACTATAAAAAAACATACAAGTATACTAATATATTCATTTAAATAAATTCAAACCTTTTTCAAAATATATTAACAATGAATCATTAAATATTAATATCCTTGATGTTGTTGCCACCTTATTCAATACAATCTTTTATTTTTCAAGTGAGACAATTCACAACTGACGCTTACAAGTGGTTTTCATTCATATAAGAAACTCATATATGAATTAACTTGCAAGTTCTTTGTGTTTATCACTATAATACTACTCAATATATTTAAACTAATTGTTTAAAAAGTTTTGGTTGTACCGATGCAAATAAACATCGTTGGAAAACTCATTAATGTCAAATCTCATTATGAAGAGAGAAATTCAATTGTTGTAGCGGTAAAATGTGATTTATGAGGATCTAATGCGGGTGTTGCAATTTAGATTATTAACTACTAATTTTGTGTTAAAAGCATTCCAAAATGGAACATTAGAATTTAAAGAGTTAGTGGGAAAAACTATGTCATTGATATGAACTAAAGGGGAATATTTGCACACTCAATTCTTAATCGCCAAAGAAAAGTCTTTGATCTCATATATGAGATTGATGATAAATTTTTTTTACTACAGTTGATATGTATGAAAATAACTTATGTCACTTGATCGTAGAACCAAGTCATTCTTATCATAGTGATCATAAATCGAATAGAGTTGTTAAAATGTGATGAGAGTTTCAATGGTTTAAGAAGATTGAGAACATACTGCATACAAAATTCAAGGAAGCTCAAAATTCAAGCATGAAGATCTTGGAGTTAATATTCTCCAAGAACTATCAGGAATTTAGGAAAGAAGGACGTGATTGGAGAAAAAAGACAATAACTATATTTTTAGTTATTGACACTCTCATTATAAGCAATATGTTTTCTACAACTTTCAATAATTGCAAAGAAGTTTTTTTTTTTTTTGCAATTAGAATTGCATTTATCACATT
>Ga0228711_1006488_pt1 | contig 17339 bp, 16 predicted proteins | sample MedpolnodulmetaG_2_FD_177996 | JGI IMG/M metagenome (GOLD analysis project Ga0228711, IMG submission 177996) | Root nodule microbial communities from Medicago polymorpha collected in Santa Monica, California, United States - brown nodules | ecosystem: Host-associated > Plants > Roots > Nodule...
AATAAATAAAATAGCTTAAAATACGAGAGAATAAAATTGTTGATTAAAATATCATAGGTTACGTTCGATAAAATAAACCGACTTTAGATTAAAATGTTTTAATTAAAAGAAGGGTGTTATAATTTTCTTAAATACTTTATACATGAAATAAGTTGGTGAATAAATAATAAAATATTAAAAATAATGTATATAAAAATATCGGGGTGTTACATTATGTATGAACTTCGATTCGTTTTGTTTCTGGACAGTAATGAAGGTTTTGGATCGTTGAGGATGGAACGAAAAGGGGGAAGTTGATGTGATTTGCGATTGTTGGTTGTTACGATATGGGATTGATGATGATTTGTTTGTGTTGATGAAAATTGTATATGTTTGGTACTGTTAAAGAATTCTGGAAATTTGTTCTTGATGTTCTTGAGTTTTTGTGTTGATTTTTCGGTTTTGATCTGGATTTGTGCTGAGAAATGGTGAATTAGGGTTTTTCGGAACTGGGAGGGGGGGGGTTGTGATGACTGATGTGATGGGTGAACAGTGCAACAATAAATGTTGTTATTTATAGCAGTACAAAACTAGGGTTTATTTTGCAGGTTTGATGAGGCGTCCTTTTATGAATGGACCAGAGTACCCTTGCTTGAATCAGTTTTGGACAAAAAGAAAACAAGGACCAATGGACATTTGACACATGGACCAAAATAAAAGGAACTAAAAAGAAATTAATAATATATTATATAAAAAAAATGAAAATACTTTAAAATAAATAAAAAAGACTTAAAAAAACTCAAACAAGATGAAATAAAACAAATAATAAAATTACTAAAATAATAAAAAGATAAAAACAATTAATAAAATTTAAAATTATCCCTTTCGGAAACCAAAATGAGGTATTTCATAATACCTCTCTGCCGAAATTTCGTCTGAGACGATGAAACTTCTCGGCCTTTAAAAGACAAGTAAAAAACTTTTAACTGGTCCAAAATAAAATAAAAGTCTTGAACTTTAGATCTACCAAAACGAGTTGGAAGCCCCACATACTTAGTGATCTTGTTTGTTATGCTAATAGGAAGCTTCTCTAGAAAGATCCTCTTATCTTCCTCTCTGATATTTAGATTGAACACCATTTCAGATTTATCCAAGTTAACTTTCTACCCCGAGGCATTTTGGTATTGCTACAGAACTTCCATAATATACTAAGCTTCATCTGGACTAGCCTGACAGAAAAACAAATTGTCATCAGAAAAAAGAAGATGAGAGATAGGAGGAGTAATTTGAGCAATTTTAATTTCATGCAACCTCCCTCTATCTTGACCTTTAGCAGTAAGACCGGACAAAACTTCTGCACACAAAATAAACAAGTAAGGGGATAAGGGGTCCCCCTGTTTTAGACCTATGTGAGGCACAAACTGGTCAGTGGGTTGCCCATTTATAAGAATAGAAAAAGAAACGGCAGTAACATAATTCATAATGGTAGAAAAAAAATGATAGGAAATCTCATAGCTAACAAAGTCCTTTTAAGAAAATCTCACTCAATGCGATCATAAGCCTTCACCATATCTAATTTCTAGTATTATGGATATTATGGAAGGCTTCAAAAGCAACAAGAATGTTATCAGTATTAATCTTCCAGGAAAGAAGGCACATTGATGTTAGATATAATGGGAGGAAAGAAATGCTTAATTTTATTAGATGTGTATTTAGTGACAATTTTGAGAATAACATTACATATGCTAATGGGATGATAATCATAAAGCCTAAGAGGATTATTAATTTTAGGAATGAGGAAAATATAAGTATAATTAATAGAGCTGGGATCACCATTATTATTAAGGATATTAAGAACGTACTCGAGAACACCACTACCAATGATGTCCCAATAAGTTTGGAAGAACATAACAGGCATTCCATCAAGCCCAGGGCATAGATGCTCCTCATAGAACTCATGGCAGCCACCATCTCATCTCTAGTAAAATCAGCCTTCAAATCCTCTTTCATAGCATTATTAACTCTATTACTAACCACATCGAAAATTTTCTTGCACATTTTCGGCATTAGAAGTAGAAAATATGTCTTGAAAATATTAAACAAAAATATTATGGATATGATTATAATCATGCCAAGAGGTTCCATGACTATCATTAATAGCATAGGTAGTGTTTTTTCTTTTTCTTTGAGAGGCTTTGTAATGAAAAAATTTAGTATTAATATCTTCATGCTTAAGCCATTGAACTTTGGCCTTTTTTTGCCCACAAAACTTCTTCCTGGATGAGGATATCATTAAGCTCCTTCTCCTTTCCTTTAATATGCTCAATGGTAGTCTTGTTAGGGATCAAGACCTTAAGATAAGTAAGTTGTTCTTGAATCTGACTTATCCATTTAGCCATATTTCCAAATTTCCTATTACCCAAAATACTTATCTTCTTAAGCATCTCTCGTATTTACTAGTGTTGTCACCATTGTTAAGAGTCCAAGTATGTTTAACAATTTAAAAGTTATCCTGATCATGACTCCAAACCTCCTCAAACCTTGGAATCCTTGCCTTAGTCTTATTATGTGATCTACCATCAAACTTATCCATAAAATCAAGTAAAAGAGGGGAGTGGTCAGAGGTATATCTCAATAAATGATAATTGGTGTATCTAGGAAAGTAAGAAGTCCATAATTAGTTTGCACAAAATATGTCCACCCTTTCCTTGATGTGATGTTCAATTTCTTGTTTATTTGCCCATGTGTATTTATTCCCATGGTAACCAAGGTCATTGAGGCCACCTTGATTAAGGGAATACTGAAATTTATTACAAAGGTTATAATCAACATGCTTGCCTCCCAATTTCTCATAGCTATTTAGATACATATTGAAATCACCAAACAAAATATACTTGTCATTAAGTCTACTATTATAGAGCTGCATAATAGTGTCAGATGTAAGGTACTTCTTGTCATGAGTAGGATGGCCATAAAGACCAGTAGCAAACCATTTATCATTATTAAGACAACCCAAAATATAAAAGTTAATGAGCATTTTATTATGACTTAAAATGTGAAGATTTACATCATTATGCCATACTTCCTCCTTCAATACTAACCTACTTCCTCCTTCAATATAACAACTTACAATGAAGTGATTCTAAGGTGACCTTGACACAACTTACTAGCTACATTAGGATCTGAGACTTTAAGCTTTGTTACCATAAGAAAGACAACATCAAGACTCTTAAACATAAGGAGCCTTTTATAGGCTCGAACTACATCAGGGGTACTCAACCTCTGCAGTTCTGATTGTCAAATTATGCAAGTTTACCAAATCGTTTACCAACTAATAAAGTGATAAGCAAAGTATCGTATCCACAGAGATTGTCGTTTCGTCCAAACAAATTGTGTTACTTATTTTAAGTTGTTGATATAAAATAAAAGAGTAAAGGGTTGGAAATTGAAATTTTTATTTGTTTGGAATAGGGCAAGTTACATGTTTAGTTGCAGAAAAGTAAGCAGCGGTTAGGACTCTTTGAACCCCCCATATTTATTTTGTTGGATTTAAATAACATTCATGTCGCGTTTAGTTATCTTGAGTAGACTATACAAGTGATGAGGTCAGTGGGACGTTCTAACCTAGTCGGGTGTCAAGCTGCACCTGCTAATCGCACGATAATCCTTATGTGCGGGGTCTATACTATCTCGGTTGATCTAGGTATATACCTCTGATGGCTAACTGCACATGTTGATCACACAGTGATCCTTACGTGCAGGGTCTTTCTAATTCAAAGGTAATTGAAACATAAACTTAAATTGGTATTCCTAGGTTTCCAAAGGCAATGAAGGACAATGTTCCTGAAGGTCTTCCCATCTATGAATCTTAGGAAACTCATAGAAAACTCTCCTTATCCCCTTGGTAGTTCTATACACGGGCAGCCCTATCAGCGTCTACCTTACCAAGAGGTCGAGGACAATGATCTTACTAGGATCAGTTCACTCCCCTTGGTGCTTGTTTCCCTAATTAATAACTAGTTACGTCCTAGCTTCAACATATTTTACTCAAGAGAGTGCCTTAAAGGTTCATAGAGCAAAGCAAGCTCTGAATTTTGTCTTTGGCATATCATCATCATCATCCAACCCTCATCAACCATCAAATAGTACTTCACCAATGATTGGTGAACTTACTCATCATTTACATGGTGAATTACCATCATATCAACCTGAACTACAAAGAGCCTCTAAAACAGTCAATGATTCTGCTGTTTCAGAAAATCAATAGCAACCTTTACCTCAACCAGAAATAGCCAATGAACTATGTACTACAATCATAGTTCACCCCTTATTTAAACCAGACTCACCCTTACAAACAACCTCTGATACAACTGAATCCGAACAAGTTGTATCAGAAGATAAAACTACAACCTCAACCTTAAACCAAACAATTCCTGATACATCATTTTCAGCATTAGAAGACCAAGCCTTTGTGATATAACCTCTTAATGCTGCTAAATCTGAAACTATAATTCATCATGGCAACATATATAATATTAGACCACGATGTAGGGAACCCTCAACTTCAAGGCTTCAACCTATTTTAGAACTTGTCCTTGAACCTGTTCTTAACCCAACCTCTGATGACATTGCTACTGGTAACATGGAATTGTCAGATTTTGATGATGAAGGCATTCCTGTTATCATTGTCAACAGAAACCAAGGCTTACCTACACCTCAACAAATAACTGTTTCACCCCCTCATATCCTTGCCTTACAAACAGTTCTGAGAGAGGTATTCAATAACATATTCAAAGACTTGATGGAGCTGGTAGAATCAAGAAATCAAGTCATTCATCTTGAGAATTATGAGGAAAAAATGGAATATTCTCAGGGAAGTAGTCAACAGAGTCCTTGATGATCTTCAGAGATTATATGTGCATGCTCAGAATCAGGCTCTGAAGAAATGGTTTGATGAAGTGATTGAGAGTGAGAAAGTTGTCGAAGTAAAGAGAAATATGAAACAAATCTGAGACTCTCCTCACTATATGGACCTCTCGAGGATGATTCCTGAAGCTGTCAGATCAGGTCTTGACACTTCTTGGATCACTCAGATGTTGAAAAACTTGTTGAAGGCCTTGAATAAGAAAGACCCTAAAGAAGTGAAACTTGTTGAAAAACTTCAGGAAGACCTATTTGAGCAGAAAATGATGTTTGAAGATTTGAGAAGACAACTTGCTGAAGTTAAGGAAGAGCAAAAGCAACAAAGATCTATTCAAGAAGCTCAAATCAAGAAGACAGAGGATATGGAGATGACAATGAAGCAACAGTTTGTAGAGATTAAGTCTGGGATTGCTTCTCTTATTAAAATGATGCAACAACAACAACCCTAGAATGCACACACTGCTTATTTTATTGTTGTTAATCCTTTGCCTCTGTTAATTTTATGCTTCTGATACTCTTTAGTTTTCTCTGATACACTGGTTATGCTATTATAGTATTTTGCTCTGATATGATAGAAATATTCATGTTTTATCCATCTTTTTCTTACTTCTCTCTTTAAAATTTTTAGTCTTTTTGTTGATTTCAAAGGGATGAGTAAGATATATAGTAGATTTAGGTTATGAGTCCACTAAATTAATATTAAAAATATGTTAGGAGAACCTTCTTCTCATCCCTTAGTCTTTGGATTTCATGTGAATTATTTATGAGTGACGTTTTTATGATTAAAATGAATTTAGTTAACTTGAATATAACTCAGGGGGAGCTTACAAACTTCACCTTAAGGGCTATTGGACTTAGGGGTAGCTTACAAACCTCAGACCCTAAAGTCAACTTGTTAATTAGATTAACAAAAATTGACTATTAATACTAGTGGTTGTTATCATCATAAAGGGTGAGATTGTTGGAACATAATGTGTTTAACATTGCCACCTTAAGTTTTAATGATAACAATGTATTAAAAGTTCAATTGGATATGATAATATTTGTTCAAGTGTGCAGAACCATAGATTAAAATTTATAAGTCTTAAAACAAGGTATTGGTTCTGGAAGAACAAATTAGAGCAAAGGAATTTGCAAAGGAAGCTTTTGTTGCAAGTCTGAGTCTGAAGACCATCAAAGTCTGAAGAGCATCAGAAGCTGACTGCTAGAGTATGAAGTCACCCAGAGTCTGAAGTTTGTCAAAGTCTGAAGTCAAGAAATTCTGCTGAAATTGTTGCACATCAGTTCACTTAAAATTTCTTATAAACTTTTATATCTTAGAAATTCTTGAGTCTTAAAAGTATGTATCTGATTTGTATTGTGAACATCACTGATTGTATATCAAGTGTTCAAACCAAACATCTTTCTGTGTAATTTTGTTTGTTTAGAAATCTCTTGCTTTTGTGTTTGAGCATAGGAAATCTCTTGCTTGTGTGCTTGAGTATTTGAAGTCTCTTGCTTGTGTGTCTGAGCATTTGTAATCAGATTCTGATTTTAGTGAACTCTCCTTGGAAGTACAAGGGAGACAGGACTACTTCCGGATTGTGGAAGGAGCCTGTATAATTGTTTGTGTCTTTCTCTTCTCTCTCTATCTTTACTTTATCCACTGCATTAGACTCTGAACATTGCTTCAGGATCTGAACTTTATCAGAATCTGAACTCTGGACTTAGTTTAAGAAGAAAAAGCTAACACAATTCAACCCCTCTCTTGTGTTTTTCTCACCTTCAAAAAAGAATTTTGATCTTCACAGTACTTGCTTTATCAGGGAACTCATACACAACAACATCAAACACTTCCACTAACTGAGCACCAATAGCTTTTCCCATATTTGCAGACTTGCAATGGATAGAAAGACCCCGAATCTGTATCTAAAAGTGGAACATGAGTAAAATCCAAATCTCTAATTGCTACCTTTCTGCCCCAAGAGTGAACCACAAACTAGATATTCCTAACTATGCACGGATTTCCTTTAAACACTCTTTGAATATCTTCTTCCCTGTCCATAGTTATCCGAGAGCACTTGTCTTCTATCTCATAAAGTTTGAAACCAGCAGGGTTTCCCCAGATTCCATTTAGAGAGTTATCAGTATGCTGTAAAGAAATGATTTTATCATACAAGAACTCTACCAATAACACTATTTTGAGAAGTCTTGATGCAATCTTCAACATGATTCTCTTGATAATAGAAAAAAGGCTCATCTTGGTTGTTTGGAATAAGAAAAATCAACAACCAAAGATATCAAAACTCCAAGATTCAAAGAGAAATCACAGAAAACCACCAGAGAAGAGAAGGGGAAAGAAGAAGAAAAAAAACTCAAGAACAAAGCTAAAAGACTAGGGATAGTACAGAAAGCCAATCAGAGAAACTAGCCAAAGCAAACCAAACATCCAAACATGTAACCCAGAAGCAGCTACCCATATTCAAAAGAGAAAAGGGAGGATAACAATGAAGATGCATCTCTAATGCGATGAAGATGCATTATGATAGCGTGGAAGTTTGGAATAGAAATAAGGAGCAGTGCCGTCACGCTCACAACAAATATATTTAGGTTTAGATACCGATATGTTTCGGATTGTGGAGTACAATAGCTATAATGTTGATTGAAACCTTAACAAAATTGGAATCACATAAAGAGTTTTTTTTTCTTCTTTTTTTTCACTAAACCAAGAAAGAATATTAAACTCTTAAAAATTTTGTTTTTCACTCAAATGCAATGAATTTTGTGAAGCATTGCGCACACGAATAATAGCCTTGCTTATGTCACAGGAAAATGGCCTTTTCCATTCTAACTCATTCCCAACTTTTCTATAACTCTCACGTTAATTCCTAACCATAATCCAACGACACAACAGCCTCAAAGCACGTTTAATTAGACATAATTAACACACTCTAAATCATCATTTAGCAAAGTCACAAAACTAATCACATTTCACATTGCCGTTAAAAAATAAAAAAAAAATCACATTTCACATTATGGCAGAATGTCACACTTAGCACAATACATATAATGAGGTTTTACATTACCTTTTTTTTTTGGAGGGAAAATCATATGTAATTTAGATTTTCCTCCTCATGTAGAGTTCCACAGTTATAGTGTGAATGACAATTTGGGTCTCTAAATAGAACAAACATGATTGCTATGACTAAATATCTTACTATCCATGATTTTGTATCAAGCTTCTTCCCAACAAGATAAGTATTTAAAGAGAGCCAAAAAATTCTCATCTTCCTCTCTTTCACGTACTTATCGAATGCTTCTTCTACAATACTTCGTGTTATTATGCCGTTTGTTGTATTATGCATCTTTTGTGCTAGACATCTAGCAAGAACAATTGCATCTTCAATGGAGGCTGAGCCACCTTGTGCAATGAATGGACCGGTGGCATGCATTGCATCACCAGCAACTACTATTGTTCCTTTACTGAATTTGTTAAGAAGCAAATCCCATGGTGGACGGTACTTCAAGTCAGTTAGATGCAAAGAGTTCAACTTGCAATTTCGTATCATCTCCATCGCATGTATTGGAAAACCCTCCATCGACTCCATTAATGATTGTCGTATAAGACTTGGATCTTTTGAAATTATTGAATCTGCTTTTGTAGGTTGAAAGTGAGTTATCAATTTAAAATATTCAATAAGAGTTTTGATAAAGAGTTGTACTTAGCTAAAAAAATAACATAATCCACTAATTTACCACTTTACTAATACTAATTTTTGTTGATTAAAAAGCAAATAATTATAGTTCATTTACATTATATATAACTAATATATACTGCTAAAAAGGTTTAAATAGTCGCGTAAGCATATGAATTTTATCTTTAATTTTGACTGAGTTTGAGCTGTAAAAACTAAAAATCGTTTCAAGTTTTTGTCTCTAATTATCGTCGTCAGTTCAAATTTTTCTATTTTAATATGGTTTATGATTAAACAAATTTACAGGGAGATTGTACTATTTCAAGGGGAGTTTAAGAAATTAATGACCTTGAGCAGTGTTGATTCTTGTTACAAACCAGTAAACAAGCTTGTCAGTCATTGGGATGCTTCCAAGCTGGACTTGACCTCTGCTTAGCATAGCAAACTCACTAGGAAATTGATGACCATTTGGATACTCTGTGAAACCTCGAGCAACACATGTAGAGAAACGCAAGAGCTTAGTTTGGTGTAGTCCAACCATATTTGCAATGATGGAATTCACACCATCACATCCAATAACAACCTGATATTTACCAACAAACTACATGTGCTTAGTTGTTGTATTTGCTGTCACATTATTTACTTGTTATAAATTGTAACAAGCATTTTCAATGGGCCACTTAAATTTGCTCACTTGGTTGAAAAAAGCCTAATAAAAATTACGACTCGATCGGAATTTACACACAAAAACTCGGAATTTACACACAAAAACAGTCGATCGAGAGCAAATTAAGGGGACTATAAGCAATTTAAAAAATATACATTTTCTAGATGAAACTTTTATGAGAACTCTCAAATTGGGCCAGACGCCCTAGCCCAACATACCACATTTGAAAGAAAAAAAACGGGGGTTGATTGTTTCTCTTTTGGCCCTCCCACAAAAGCGTAAACCATTTCGGAGATAACTTCAGAACAACTTTTTTTGTATTTATAAAGTCTCTGAGAGAACTTTTAAAGGTTGTTTTTTTTCAGGAATAAGGGTAAATTGGGATAGGGCCCAGTAGCACGAACTCGAATAGTTTACAAGTATGTAGTGAAGGTTGCTTTATATTATCATAACTCTCAATCACAAAATCTTACGCATGTTATAACCAAATTGTTGATTTTTGGATCAAAGTCTTACTCCCGATCAACTTATTTCAGAGGTTGACCAATAAGAGAGACCTAAAGAGCAATCATCATAAGTAATTTATATATTTTTCAAAAAAATGCATAAAAGATCCATTGCATAATGGTCCACTTATTTTCAGAGCTCCTACCTACCCAAAATGCAAGCCAATCGAGTCAATCTATGGGATCCGAACAAAATTGACAGGTCTACTTTCTTTTTTGACTATTTCTTTTCTCACCCTACTGATTTCTCGCACGCCTTACAAATTTTGGATTATATAATCCGAAAAATGTAAAACACTTATGAAAACCCTCTAAAACCCACCATTTTTACCATTTTTTCGGATTTTATAATCTGAATAGAGCATACAAAAAGGTTGAAACGTGAAAAAAGTAACAGTATTATTTTTTATCCGACGTACCTTGGCTTGCAGAATACTTCCATTACTAAGCACAAGCTGTTGATATTGTGTGATCGGATCTAATCCTATGGAAACTACTTGACATCCGGTGCGTATAGTTTCCATCGGCAAACAATTGGCCATGGCTTTGATCAAATCAGTGCGTTTTAAGCACCTAAATTCTCGATAAATCCTGTTTAACACGACAGGTTACTATGAGATGTTACAAACATGATGTCCATTCTAGTCAGCTATACAGAGAGATTGTGTTCTGCCAATTACTCACCCAAATGGTACTTCCTTTGGCTCATCCTCGCCAAGCAATATGAATTTTCCCCTAAATATAAGATGATGATGTTACTGAAATTTATTTATAACCAACTAGTAGTGTTTATATATGCACTGTTTTTTGAACAAGTTATGCACTGTTAAAGTACATTTTCTTAAATTTTGTTTAATAATGTATTTGGGCGATCATAAAGATGAGAATGACATAGATGTGCCAATTGTACTCACATACCGTTAAATTCATTTGCTTTCGAAAGAAAATGTATATGAAAAAAATTATATAAATTCTACATAGGCATTCAATTAATGGTGAAGAATAAGTTCATTTTTATGAGAAAAATGACATGTGATAGGCTGACGGCACAAGCTCGAACTTACAATACTGCTTGCAATACTTTTATATTAGCATATAAGAAAATACACTTGGCATAATAGAATTGACTGAGGCATAAAAACACGTGACTAGTGATCATAAAACTAAGGAAGTGTTGATTATCATAGAGAAATGATAATTAATAAAGGGTGTAAAAAAAAAGGAAGAAAAGTCTTTTGCCTTTACTACACTCTAGTATAGTAATGACCTTAAGCACTTGTGCTTATTTCTTCTTTCCTTTCTATTTTCTAATGCTATTTCATCTTTTCCATAAGGAAATTGCTTGTTAGCACGACACAATCAAGCACGAAAACGCACGACGCAGTTAAGGCCATTGGATGAATAGTGTACAAGATTCCTTTAATTCTCTCTTCCCCCATGTATTGTATGACAGCCGCTTATTACAAAATCGTGTATTGTCGTGGGGTTATTCAGTCGTGTTCAATAGCGCACTGCTCTTTCCATAAAATTTACTAAGGGTGTCAATTGTACTCTTTTATTCTTAATCAATACAACTTCCAATTTCATTCATCTATTTTAAGTGATTACAATTTTATCGCATTTAGTGTGTGCAAATTTTGTCGCTAAAATGAAAAGAAAAAAATCGTAATTTTTTTAAATTGTGATCTAAATCTAATAGTGAAAAGGTGAGAATTTTATTTTTATTTTGGTTTCCGTGAGATAAAAAATAAACATTACCCTTGTATTTGAATAGCAGTTTCTCTAAGTATTGAACCAACACCAAGCTGATCAAGTGCATGCCATCCATTAGATTGAACAATTATAGCTGCCCCTGTAGCTCGCAACTCCTCTGATCTTTCTAACACCAAACTCTTTATTCCCTTCCTGCAAAATTAATGAAAATGCAATCTTATCTTATATGATCATATCAATGTTTTATATATAAATAAATTTGGCTTGCATAATAATAAAACCTATGAAGTGCTAGGGCTGTTGCAAGGCCGCATATACCACCTCCAACAATCACGATCTCATTTTCTACACTTCTCTTCATATTCTTGATAGCAAGAAAATAAAATATTTGTGTATACAAAAATCCCAATCTTTATGAATTGTTACCAAGACAATATTTGCATCTCTTTTGTTCCTGCTGTTTTACATTGTTTATCTCGACGACCATTAATGCAGAGAATGACGCCATTGTAGGATCAACCTGACTATAATATCCAACATATTAGTTATTATTAGAAAGTCAGAACTATAAATAGAATATGTAAATTTTGAGACCATAGGACAATAATTTTTACATTTGCTTCCTCTAAGAAGAATCAGTAAATAGGTGACGATAAATCAGGAAGAGACTTTTAATTCTTCATGGACAACGGTAAGAGACTTCTAATTGCTCAAGCACAATTGTAAAAGACTTATAATTGCTCAAGCACAACTGCAAAAGACTTATTTGCTCTAGGACTCTCTATCTAAAAACTTATGTGTAACACCCTCAAACCCCACATACAATACTTAATAATAATTCAACAGATAGATAAATACAAGGTTCAAGGTTCTACACCTTCAATAATCCAAAAAAACATGCATAATTCATTAATTAATGGCTTAAATATGTGTTTAGTTCCTGTAAATAGGGCTCAGTTGAATTTTCGTCCCTGGACCTATTAATCCTTTCAAAACATCCTTGTAATTATTAACCATTTGATTTTGCCCTAATTGCATTTGAACGCTTACGTGTCACGTGATTACTGACGTGGCAATGATGTGGAGACATCTGACTGGGACATAACCTTGTTGACTCAGCATTTTTTACCCGAAGTGACTTTTTTACCCTTAATGATCAAGACACGCATGAAAAGGCCATAATGCCCTTGGCTTCTTTCTTCCCTTTCTAACTCACTTCAGAACCAGTTCTTCTTCCCTCTCTTCATTCTCTTCCACCACCACCACTATATCTCTTCCATCACCACCACCACCATCAACACCATCGGACTCTTCAATCAACACAACCAACATCATCCATCTCTTCCATCACCAACACCATCAATCTTTTCCATCACTACCAACACCATTGAGCTTTCACATCAACTGTAACTAACATGCTCTCACACACTGTTATACTCTTCTTCCACTCTCACTCTCACCGGCATCGAATTCTCCTCCGTCGAGGTCGAACCAGAGCTTCACCGTACGAAATATTGCTCCGGAATCGATTCAAACCCAAACCCAAAACCACCACGATTCTTTAAAGGAAAGGAATCGATTGATTTTGTCAATTGGAAGAGTGATTATGAATTGAGTGAAGTCCAGTTTAGATTTTGAATTTGAAGAGCGATTCTTTCAATTGGACACTGGAAATCGTGGAAGAGGGGTACTAGTTATGAAGGAAATTGATTGGCTCATGAGGAAAAATAAATAGATTTTGTAATTTTTGTTTCCTTTATTAAACAAACATTGGTTTTGTTTTTGAATCTAGATTGGAAGATGAAGGAGGTCAGCTAGTTTGTTTTGTTATTTCCTAACCACGCTTGTGTTTGCAGGAAAGAAAGCACCTAGTGTATGTTGGCTTAAAGATGATAAACATGACTTAGAGATGATAAACACTCTCATATCCTAACCACGCTTTATTGCTGAATTTTTGTTCATCTTGTTGTTGGTGTTGTTGGGTTCATCATTGAGATTGATGGTGGTGTTGGTGATGGTGGAAGAAAGAAGAAGGAAGGGGTATAATTGTCATTTTGCTTTGTCTAGTTTCATTAAAGGAAAAATAGTCATTTGGGGTGTAATCTGTTGAGTCATCCATGTCCTTTCCTAGTCAAATTCTGCCACATCATTGTCATGTCATTAATCATGTGCCACGTAAGTAATCAAATGAGATTAGGACCAAAACTTAAATGATTAATATTTGTAGGGACGTTTTGGAAGGATTAGTAAGTACAGGGACGGAAATTTATCTGAGCCCTATTTGCAAGGACTAAACACATATTTTAGCCTTAGTTAATTATAAAACAGTTGTAGCGGATTCATCAAGTAAAACAACATAACACCAACATCTCAAGGTACATCATCATACACATCAGGGTTTCTCAAAAATAAACCTACAAAAGAAAATAAACAAAATCACGACGAAATCCTAAATCAGAGCCTACAACTAGACTCCAAAAGCAAGCATAAAAGCAAGGGACTCTACATGCATGTGATACCATTTTTGGATGTCGGAGTTCTATTACCGATTGATCTCATCGCCATCATCACTTGGACTTGACCATTTATGCATGAACATATGACTCAACAATGAATATATTCATACACTATACCACACGTCATCAACATCATCACTTTATACATAGATATTTTCACCGTCACTAGTTAACATCATCATTTTTCATCTTCGCTTTATATATGTATATTCATCATCAATAATCATCATCATCATAGTCATCATCATAATCATCATTTCATTTAGCCCAATTAGCATTTGAAACGATTGATCATTTACGCCTAGTTAATCCACATTTCAAGTTTACATGCCATAGCCAAGCTTGAATAACATGACAACTCGTCTTTACATAGTAATTACCACACTCAGAGTGCATCCACATGATAGAGTCTTGATTCTCCTTTTGCATAAGGGGGATTTGCTAAATTTAAGCCCCTTCAAAAGGAAGGAAAGTGTTATCAATAAGATCTTGGTTCCAATAGGGAGGATTTCCAACCAAAAGGTCCTTAACCAAAGAGGCATTAGGGTCCCCAATATCTTGGGTTAAGATTTTGAAACCATCTTGGCAAAGCAACCACATATCTTCCCAAATTCAAATATTATTACCATTGCCTAATTTTCAACAACAACCCTTATTAAGCACCGAGATAGAGTGATGCAAGCTTCTCGAAGCATAACTAGGATGAGATCCCACAGAAGCCTTCAACTTATCTGTTTCAAGAAAATATTTAGCTTTGTAACATTGGGCGATCAGAGAATTAGGACTAGTGTGCAACCTCCAGAATTGTTTGGCTAGCATGGTCATGTTGAAGTCTCTAATTCATCTAAAACCTAGACCACCTCCAGTTTTTTATTTCAGCAATTTATCCTTTTGAACCCAATGAATATTCCTCTTATCACCTTTACTGCCCCACCAAAACTGACAGACAACACTCTCAACCATAACACCGATCTCTTGTGGTAAGAGGAAACAACTCAAAACAAAAACAGGGATTGGTTGGGCCACCACCCTAGTAAGCATCCCTTTCCCAACTGTGCTCAGTGATTTTGGATGTCAAGCTATTGGTTAATGTTGAATCGTAAATCTTTGAACTATCGGTCTTTTATTTTGGGAGGGGAAAAGAAAGAAAAACCCTAAGAGATTAAAGGTACGAGGGTTAGTTTCGCAAAAGGGAGGTTTTATGCACCCTAAACGACTATGGTATTCCATAAGAACCTCTTGTTTCTAGTTTATCTTGTGCTAGATTCCTTGCTTATTTATTTGTAAATAATTGCCTAAAAGTCTAAGTGTGGAGAATGGAGGAAGAAGCAGCATGTTTTTGGTATTTTTTATTGATTTGGAAAGACCTAAGTCTTTTGCCTGCATACCCAAAAGTGGGATCAAAATCATGTAGTTCACTGTTAAAAAAAATGAGTGATGAGTTAGATTTATTTTAAAGTTTGAAAATATTTGTAGAAGATGTAAGAGGCCTAGAAGGCATAAGAAGAATAAAATGAAGTGAGGTTGATTAATTTTAATAAAAAGAGACCAAGTTTAAGTATGGTTTAAAACATATTAAAAATTTGATTAAGAAATAAAAGGAAGAAGGAATCTCTTGGGTTAAAGTCTAAGGCATATTAAGAAAACATTTTTGAATTTTGGTTTATTTGAATGTTTTTGAAAATGATTTTTTCTAAGTTAAAAGTGAGCTTAAAAAAAATTAAGCGTTTCGACGTAGCGTAAAAAGATAAAGCGGAGAAATTTACAAAGGATGTTGGATCCAAACTGAATTCTCAAGTTCTTGGAATGAACATAAAATTACTAGTGGTTTGATTTTAAGGTCCTCAAATTAGTCCAATAATTATTCCTAGTTTGTCACTAATTCATTTCGGGCTCGATTACGGTTATGAGATAAAGCGGTAAAAATAAAGTGTGATTGTGTCGGTGCATATTCTCGTTTATGTATTTACATTGTTCCTAAATACATTCTAAGGTCTTGAAAATAAAATATAAATGACAAGAATATAAAATGCATAAATATATTTACATTAGTCCTAAGAACATTCTAATACCTCCAGGAATAAAATAAAATGATAAAGCAATAATAAAATAAAATGACAAATGAATTAAAATAGATAAATATGCTAAATAAAGCAAAATAAAAGAAAATAAAAAATGCATGAAATGATTTTTTAAGCTTAAATAAACTAAAAAAATGCATGAGACTAAATAAACTAAAATACATGAAATAAAGTTAAAATACTAAATAATGAAAATACTGAAAATGCATGAAATGGTTTTAGGTATGAATAAATAAGATGTTTAAAGAAAAAACATAAAAGAAACTAAAAAAGAATGCAAGAGATTAAAAAAAATGAGATGTAAGGGTGCACAGTATGTAAAACAGGGGTTTAATCAGTAAAATGGTAGTGGAAATGAAAAGCAGCTTGGGCTTAGTAAAATAATTGGGCTCAAATCCAGATCAGATCTGAACTGTCTGATTGATCAGAAGGCTCAGATCTGATCTCAGGGAATCATATCACAGTTACAAGATCAAAGATCCAAGAGTTGAAAAACATAACTAAATGTCTCTTCTCTCTCTACTCCTTTCTAAAAAAAATAAAGAACATGAAGAATAATCTTCATCTTCTCCGGCCTGCCTTCTACTCCGGGGCGGTGGCCAGCCACCCTAGGGTGGCGACGCCGCCGTCGGAGTTTGATCGAACCGACCTAAATTAAAAAATGAACACATATTTGGACATCCTTTTTTGTGCTGAATTGAAATATGACCTTAGTTTTTTCAAAAGCAAAGCGGTTTGAGCTAGAACTAGATTCTAAAATTCGAAAAGAAAAAAAAAAGAGTAAACTGTAACCTCTCTTTCTTCTCTCTTGTTCCGGCCCGATCTGCTCTCCTCTTTTCCAGTTCCGGTTCGATGTGCTTGGATCTTGCTTGTTCCGGTTCAATTCCTCTTCTTCTTTCTTGCTCCGATTTGGTTTACTTTTTGTGATGAGGAGGTTGAGTCGGTGCGGTTTGAAACGGTTTTGGTAAGCTTATGTGTAACGCCCGGAATTTTAATCCAAGACATTACTACAAAAAAATAATAATGAACTTCAAGAATTATTTTAAATTAGAATTTAAGAAAAACCCAAGTTTATTTCCCCGCAAGCGTACAAGCTAAACATCATTCTTGCTTCAAATCTTCAAATTCATACCTAACATGTTGGTTGTAAGGAGTCAGTATTCCTAAACCACAAAATACAATCATATAGACATAAAGACACAAGACAAGAAGAACAATAAAACACTCACCACATAAAAGTCAAAAGCTCAATACAAATAACACAAATTAAAATACGAACT
>Ga0228711_1006489_pt1 | contig 17339 bp, 7 predicted proteins | sample MedpolnodulmetaG_2_FD_177996 | JGI IMG/M metagenome (GOLD analysis project Ga0228711, IMG submission 177996) | Root nodule microbial communities from Medicago polymorpha collected in Santa Monica, California, United States - brown nodules | ecosystem: Host-associated > Plants > Roots > Nodule...
ATAAAAAAAATTTTTTTTTTTTTTTGAAAGAAAGATAAAAGAAGGTTATAGACAAATTATTTGGTGTGTTGTCATATTGGGTTGTTTGGTTGCTGCGTAGCAATATAATTTATCTGGGAGGAGCAGCAAGCATTTGTGATGGGTTTATAGCTCAGATTATAATAACATCTAGGGTTGGTAAAAAAAAAATAATATAGGGTTGGTTCTTCACACGGGAGGGTAGAAAATCTAATCTTGGGGTTGGTTCATCGTGTAGGATTGTTCATCTTCTAGTAACTTTGTTTTTTCTTTTATTTGACATTTTAAAGTTTAAACATACGTGGTTAAGGAGTTTGGATGGGGAAAGAGTTTAAAGGTCAATATTTGTTAACCTTTTCCCCCTTTTTTAACAATATTGTAACAACAAACGTTTGTCCATCCCAATAAAAAATAAAAAATAATTAAGTATGATCATATCAACACTAAAACATCGAAGTTCATCAAAAATTTCAAAATTAACCATGCTTGAGTGAGAGAAGGTAGTGTAGGATGAATAGCCTCATTATTCTTTGTGTTGCACTTCATCTAACATCTTGGTAAAAAAAACTATGATAATTGAAACCAAAAAAAATACTATGATAAAATGATCCTATTGACTATGGGTCACATCCTACATTCCTCACGAGATATTTGGCTAAGGTGGGTTATAGACTAAATTAATTGGAGCAAAAGTCTCCTAAATTAACTCATCCTCGTGCATGCAATGGTATAATGTCAAAATTCTTACCTCATTTCTTCTGAATAACTATTACATTACTCGTAATATTTATCATATTCTTTATCATTTTTCTTTTAAATATATCTCTTTCCTCACAGATTGGGATACACGATTTAACAATATGCTTCTTTAACAGTATTTTCCCGGCCAAAAGAAAACAAAACAATATATTTATTTTGTTAAGGTGAATGTGAAGAAAAGTAACCCCACTTAATTGGCACCGGAAAATTAATACATATGGTTGGGAAAATTAAGACTAAAGTAATAAAAACAGTTTAATTAGTTAGAAAAGAAGGTTGGTTTTATTAATTTTGAAAGTGATGCACATAATATAATATAATTAGAATTAGAATAAAGAATCCATCCTATCCACACACACTATCTATCTATCTACCAAAATTCAACACCCACCCTTTAACTTCCATCAGCATGATGACCCAATGGGAAAAACAAATCTTGAATTTTTTGCTTTGTAATCAAATAAAATCCAATTGAAAGGGGAATGAGAGAGAGAGAAAGAGTAGTTGTACCAACGTGGTGGAGAGAATCTAGGGACAAGATCTTCTCTGAATGAAATTACACAAAAACAACAAAACATCCATACCACTGTTCCACTACAGTTTTTTCTCTCATGCACCCACTAATAGAATAAAGCTACTAGTACAAGATAATTACATTCCACCTCTCTTTTCCCACTCTCATTCATCATCTTCCCTTCTCTCTCTCAATACTTTTACTTCTATATACTATATAACTTCAATCAACTACTTGAGAAGTATTCATCATCAAATTGATATGGAGCTTGCTTTGGATAGTAGAAAATTACAATTACAACCACAAAACTTGAAGCAAGAACAACACTTTCATGTGTTGGCTGTAGATGATAGTGTCATTGATAGGATGCTTCTAGAAAGGCTCCTTAGAGATTCTTCATGCAAAGGTAGCTAGGTTACCAACATTTTTTCCGTACAATTAATCTTAATTATTAGGATTTTTTTTTAGTTTTTAATTTTCAGTTAGCATAATAAATTGATACATAATTTTGTGTAGTGAATTTTGTTAGTTAATTGTTTTGTGGTTGATTGATTAATTGTAAAAACAGTTACATGTGTGGACTCTGGAGATAAGGCTTTGAAATATCTTGGACTGAATATTGATGAAATTGATAATATTAATTCTTCTTCAACAAAGTCTTCTATATTAGAATCATCATCTCCTCCTCTTCAACAACCATTGCAGCTTCAAGAGGTAATAATCTTAATTTTCTTCTTCCTCCTTCCTCAAAAGTTTTCAAGATAGTTAAACTCGTGTTGTGTACTGTACTACATTTAATTAATTAGTTTTGTCCAGAAAAAAAGGTATATTTGCTAGCTTCAAAAACAAGTAAAGAAGAAAATTTGAGTATGCAAAATTATAGTATATGCTTATCTTGTTTGCATACATAAAACTATTAATAAAGCTAAGCTCAATTTTCATAATTAAATATCAACACTATCATCCATTTTATCGTGTTGACTAAGCTCCCCTTTCTTTCTTAATTAAATATTCATTCAGTTAATTAAGACTTACTTAAGAGACATGCCTTCTGCGTTTTTTCCTTCTAATTTCTCCTTTAGACTGTTGAAATTGTTAGCAGTATTATGCTGAGTGGGGATATTGAACTTTGGACCTCCTTATCAAATTACTTTCATTTCACATATATAATTGATTGATAAGGGTACGTGTTATATATGGATATGGAGATTTCTTTCTCCTAAACTTACCTTCATTAACAACATATATAGTTCCTCTAAAAGAAAGTTAGGAAGGAAAATCTCTTCAACAAATAATTAAGCTCCATTCATCTAGGTCACGGATGCATATTATAATGTATCAAAATCAAAATGTACTACATATATGACATGATACATGGTTAACAAACATAATTATATCAATAATGCACAATGACCATATATGTATAGCCTCTCGTTTATAGGATTAATCAGAAGACATTAAATCAGATTAGGAAAAAAATAAAAATACAATTCAATGGTAAATTAAATTAACTTTGTAGAAAAGTATAAACCTTTTCACGGCACTGTACGTACTCCTAATTATTGTTTTGATCCATGATCTACACGCAAGAGTATAGTGTCTGCTATGGTTGTACGTTCTTCTATTTTCTTTTGTAAAAAAGGGTACGTACGGAAATGTTTTAGTATATATTTATTGAACATTAAATTGATCATGTGCACTATTTTGCAGGGAAGCAAAGTGAATTTGATCATGACAGATTATTGCATGCCTGGGATGAGTGGCTATGATTTACTTAAAAGAGTCAAGGTCAAAATCTCATCTTTTCCCCGACATCTTCCCTAAATTCCCTCTCTCTTTTTAAACTTGAATAGGATGCATGCATCGCACTGAAAAAGATGCTAAACATTCTTTTCTTTTCTTTTCTCTGTCAGTAAATACATACATATAGTCACAATTTAAATTTCACTACCACTTTCACTTTGCAAAGGAACAAGAAAATTAATTTTACTTCAAGGCTAGTTTTGTTTTTATCAACTACTACTACTACTACTATATAGCTTTAAATATATAAATAAATGAATTATATCTACAAAACAAATGACCCTTCACCTCATGTTTCCTCATACACCTTGGGTAGTTTAGTTACAATTAATTAAAGTCAAATATTTTTAATAATTTTGTGATTATTATTGATTGATATTGTAAAAAGAAATACTTTAAACCATACATGACCTAAATCTATCTTCATATTTCTTGTGATAAATTAAATCCTAAAATTTTCAGAAGAAAGAGTAAGAAAGAAAAAGGAAAAGTTTAGATTTCTGGATCTGAATTTGCTTTTGCTTTTTCTTTTCTTTTATCTATGTATCTATTCTTTTTTTGTTTTCCCATTAATTTTTTCTTCTTTTTGACACTGCTTACTGCACTGCAGGGATCTTCTTGGAAAGATGTTCCAGTTGTAGTTATGTCCTCAGAAAATGTACCTTCCAGAATTAGCATGTAAGTTTTCTTTTTCTTTTTAAATTCATCATATACTTACAACAGTATATATTTATTTATTTCATTATCCTTTATTAAATTATATCCTAAATACTTCTTCAAAGAAAAAGGAAAGAATAAAGTAGATCTTCAAAAGTTACCAAAATCTAATGCTGCATCAATATTTTATCACATTAGAAGAAAAAAAAATGCATCATTTAATTAACAACTTAATTTTGCTAATAGGTGCTTGGAAGAAGGGGCAGAAGAGTTTCTAATGAAGCCTCTTCAGTTATCAGATTTGCAGAAGCTTCAGCCATATTTCCTAAAATCCCTTGAAAATTCTTCTGATGAGCAAGAATCTGCTAACAGTTTCACTTCCACCACAGACTCGGACGACGACAACGATCTCATCGACAGTAATGATGATAACATTAATAATATCAAAAGGAAGGCCATGTCTCCTGAGCCTCCAGAGAGATCAATGCCCAAAATGAAAGGGTTGGCAGTGGTGGTGTAAACAGGAAACAGTACAAATTAAGATTGGTTGTTGCATGCATATTATTTAGTTTATGACTATGTTTCTATTTAATTTTTGTTTTAATGAAATCACTGTGAGCACGTACTAATATTATATTTCACTATTTCAAGTTACAACTATCAGTAGCCACTTAAGTTTATGTACAAATGTTTAAATTAATCCTTTGTCGTCTAGATATTGCAATCTTTAAATTACTTTGGGACATAGCTGACAACTTAAAAGGAACAACGATGATAAAGAATAACTTGAGGATCCAATTCTTAGTGCTAAGTCCTACATGGTGTTGATTTTATAAAGAATTATTTGAGTTCTCTTTTCTCATCCATTGAATATTGTCCAAAAAGTATGGTTACTAAAGGATCTTGGAATCATGAACCTCCAATCATAAGGCTTTTTTTTTCATGGTCACCATACTTCAATATTTTCATTCTTGTGCGGCTTACTAATGCTCCATGTTGGATAAGATTCTTTGTTTTTCTCAAGAACATTAGAGGCAAAAAAAATCAACATCTTTGCTATTTCAAGGGGTATTGAAATTTCTCTTCATTGGATTTGATTATAACAAGACGGTCAGTCACATTGTTAGAGTTTCGTAGCTGTATACCAACTTAGGGATCAGATATCCATGTTGAAAGGGATCATATCTTTTTTGAAAAACTAAAAAGGCAAAATATATTAAACCTAAACCAAAGAGAGCACAAAGGGTGCCCCAACCAACCTATACGCACAAAAAATATAGAAAGCCCAAGAATGGACACACACGATCTGCTGCAGTCAACAAAGTCACATAATCATAAGGTCATGCTTCGGTGGACAATTGATCAAAATTGGACGGTCCTGATTAGATCTCAGAATTTTAGGAATTAAATTAAAAATTAAATCTATCTTTTTAACCATTCGATCAAGATCGAACAGCTGTCAATGTCTTGACTGCGTGAATGCATGAAAAAAACGATTGCATTGAATCTTATTTCATGGATACAATGTCACCAATTATATTGTTCCACTGAGCCCAAGCATAATCAAAATATAACATCCGCCCACAATACATAAAGAGAACTAATTCATGGGCAAGCACATAAGAGGTTCAACACACCGTCCATTAAACAAGGAAGGGAACTCATCCCGAATTAGGGATCAATTCCAACTCATGATCATAATTTACTCAACAAGGGTATGACCATTTGGAGATTTTTATAAAGAAGAGACGCCCATTCTTATGAGTATATTTAGATAATGGAATTCAAAATTTAAAAGAATTTGAAGTATTACGAAATTTAACTAATTTATTCGATTTCTTTCATTTACGAAATTTGTTATTTTAGTCCAGTAATTGAATTAATTTCATTTGCAAAATTTATTATTTGTGCTAAGGACTTGAATTTTCTTCATTTATTAATTTTCCTCTCTCATAACCAACTCTTAGTTGAAAATTATATACTACGAAGATAGAACTCATATGTTACAAATTAAACAAATGACTAATCGTCTTTAAGATGTTGAGTGATACACAGTTCGAACCTTCATCATCTTGAATAATATGACGCCAAAAAAGATTTGGACAAGTGAAAACATTATCTATAAGTAGTTAGTTGCCATGAGAAAGCGATGATCATTAGTGGATTCTAACTCTTCCGCACTTGCAAAAGGATTTGAACTTCACCCACTGACAATGTTTCCACCCGAGGAGACATAGCCAACAAAGTTGCATATGTGGAGCAAATAGAAAGCTAACTAGATGAGTCTATTTCGAAGAACTGTCTCCGTAAAGGGCCTGATTCACCCCACTCGTTAAGGTTATCAGGTCCACCGTCAATAAGTGTTCCCTTAAAAATATTTCTTCTCTAACTATGCGTTCAAACCCACCTATCACCTTCCAGCACTTACATAAACTACTCGCAGCTAAGGCTTGCTAATCCGACACAAGAAACAACCTAAGTAAGCAATATCTTAGGGAAACATCACCCACCCACACATCAGTCAAAAAACAGGTCATCACCCTATTTTCAACGACATTTGTTACCGCTTTAGAGAACCAACCAGAGATAAAAATGCATAGAGAATCCCAACAAAGGGACATGTCATCACCAGATTGAACAATTGTAGTTAACCTCTGCGTCCATAAATAGCGGATGAAGATACTTGACTATCATACTTATCTACAAGAAAATACCACCATATGGTTGGTGCTCTGTAGATTGCCAACTACCTCTATTTTCTCAAAAAGAAAATCCATGCTAAAAAGCCTCAAGTTTCTATTGCCTATAGTCTACCTTTCTCATTCGACTTGCACACATCATACCATAGAACCTGATAATTTTCTATCTACCTTTCAAGCCTCCACAAAAGGAACTATCTTTCGATATGCATAATAAGTTTCAAGACATTAATAAACATCATATAAAAAGAGATAGGTAAAATATTGGGATACTATTAAAGATTGAATTAGGAGAACACTCATTCCTCTAATACTTGCACTTATTGTTCTAAGGCCAAAACCTATTCGAATAGGCCTTAACAGAGGTGCTCAAGAGCTCACCTTATATAGCCGCCACCTAAAGACCAAGTCATCTGAACGGAACCTAGCCAATCATACAATTCATAAAATGATATGTCATTCACATGAATAACTCTTCTAAACTCTCATTACACAACTTTTAGAGAAACTCAATTGCAAATAAAAATTTATCCAAAATAACATAGAATTGACTTCATTGCCCTCGTGTTCTTAATGGTAGCCTCTCCAATAAGGAGAGTATAATATGCATACTGTAGATGATATATAATCAGCCTTAAGACGCCACTAACACTATTTTTGGATCTTGCCTACTAAATCACTGCACGCAACCCCTCCACCACTAAAAAAAAGAAAGTGGGGCAAGATGATCACCTCATTTAATAAGCCACCTCATAATCTTGATCTCCTCAGTTGAATGTGAATTTACCTGTTCAGTCTACCTTTGGATGTCATTCCCTCTGTTCCTTTTTAATTGTTGTTTTTTAGCTTTTCACACATAACAATACAATTGATAAATTTTGTTACTTTCCTATCTTTTTTCACCCATAATAACCTTGATAAATCATAATCTCATTTCATCTAGTTATTTCTCTACAATAAATAACTAAAAATATTATTGACAAACTTATAATTAATGTTACACTGAACTTTCAAAACATCAACTAAATAGCAACAATTTTTTTCCTGCAAATGTAACAATTAAAAAGGAATAGATGCGACTTTTGAATATAATTTCATTGCAAAGTGCAACTTAGAGTGTTGTGAGCAATGCGATAAGATAATGGCTAGAGATTGAATCGATCGAACCTCCAAATAATGATTTATTGGTCTATTCAAATAACTTACTTTGAAATAACTTTTAAGCCACAACTAGAAATATATTTTTTTTAAAGAAAACTTCACAATCCCATCAAGGGACAAAAAGATATATATATATATATATATATATATATATATATATACACACACACACACACGCAAATAAAATAAGTGTGCAAAATAATAGATCAGTAAAGTTTGAAAGTTCTACTCTCATATAGCCACTTTTAAGCTCAATTTACACATGTAGATAAAAAGATAAATAGAAAGGGCAAAGAGAGAAAGATCGTGAGGCGAAATATATTAGTATAAGATGTAAAAAACAAAAACCATAGAAATTTGTATTTTCGAAATATCTTTTCAAAATTAAATATTGCTACATGTGACTTTTGAATACAATTTTTATTGCAAAATGCGCTTAAAGTGTCGTGAGCAATGTGATTTTGAGTTAATAGATAAAAAAAAATTGGATGTAGAAGAGTGAGTTGTGGGAAAAGTGAATTGTATTTAAATTAAATGGAACTATGTAAAAATAAGTTAGAACCATAATTTTAGAATCGTAAATTACAAATTCTAACTTTAAATAGCATTTATTGTAGAGGCAAAATCAATTAATCAACCAAATACATCAAAATCAAGCATCACTCTCAATTCTACTAAAAACAATCAGAATGACCAACATGCACCACCTACTGCTAATTTTTTTTTTTCAAAATGCTTTATTCTGTTATAATTATTATAGACCGTGTCTCTCTTCTCTGTAAAATTACAGTTTACCAAATTTATTTTATAGATGGTAAAAACATGTTTAATAATTCAGTAAAGTTCCAAGAGACTAGGTCCCATTTTGATCACCCCACGTCCTTTTTGTTTATTGGAAAAGAGAGCATGCAGGGTTTTCGAACCATGAACTCTTCATCGATTTAACTTGTAAAACTAAAAACATCAACTAATTTTAACTCGGATTGAATTTTACAGAAACAAAAGTTCCAGTACTAAACTCGGCCAAAACTCACATTATTCAGTAATACATTAGAGTAAACCAAAAAGATAAAATGAAAAGCAAAAATAGATAGATTGGCACTAAGATTTCCTAACTTCTGATTCTGAGATACAAAAGAGTTGTAAAGCCCGCAGATGACTGTGTGCCTGTATCCTCCAAGAGGAACTGCAAAAAGGATAAAAAATATGAATGAGAAACTTTATTGAAAGAGTTTCTATACGATTTGGATCAAGTTGGGCAACTAACAATGATCTGCGGAAGGTTACCTTTTCAAAGCTCATCTTTTGGTTGTTCTGCTTCTGGCTTAGCAGCAGCTTTTGGTTGTTCTGCTTCTTGATGAGCAACACCAGATTTATCCTTGTTCTTTTCAATGAATTCTATGATGTCTTCCTTTGTCCTACCGCCATCATATTGTGATAGTTTTCCACTTGCTGACCTGAAGTACAAGGTTGGATAACCTTGGACTTCAAAGGTGTCGGTTGGGATATCGTTGGCAGTTGCATCCTGGAAAATGACACAAGATGCATAGAATAAAATTAGCAAAATCAAAAAATAAAAGAAAAAGGATATTGCTATAATCATCAAAGGCTATAAAAAAAAGACATATCTTACCAGTTTTGCAATAACAACATCAGCATCACTTTGGAATGAGACAGCAACTTCATCCAAGATTGGAGCCAACTGTTTGCAGTGACCACACCATGGAGCATAAAACTCAATCAAAACTGCAAGTTGTGTGGTCTATGTCAGTAAATTATATTATACCTCTGAATGATCAAGGCAAACAACTAATTAATACAAGTAATGAATGAGAGATGGTGATTTCTGTATGGTAATTACTGCTACATAATGGTATCAGAAAGACATGTTACTTTCCATGTCTGATTTATGATATATACATAATCACAAGTTTGTAACAGTAACAGCATCAAAGAAACATGTTTCCTGGAGAAAATGGGGGGCAAAATATACAAAAGCATAATTCCAAATTCATAACTTTCAATACTTACGAACTTCCATAGAACATATGACAAGTACATAAATCTTTAGCTTTACAAAAAAGTAATTCGTTATATTTTTGTCAAACTATGTTCTAGCTTTGACAATCTTCATATGAATGCATTATCTAATCATCTCAAATATTTGTCAAACTCTTTCACATGCAGGGAACAAAAATATTTTGAAACATTCTATGTTGTTTGAACACAATGAATACCAAAATCTATCTGATAATCAATAGAATAAAGCCAAAAATAAAAGGCAATAACTTAATACCATTCTTCCCAGACTTGAAAACTACGTTCTCAAGAGTTTGCCCAACAACCACTTTAACAGGCTCATTGTTAGTTTCAGGAATAGGTTCAGACTTGACAAATGGTTCAACTTTACCATCCTGTAAAGAAAATATGATATATTTAAAATGTTCAAGACAAACAACGGAAGTAAAATATTAAATATCTTGAATGAAAGAGTTTACAAAATCAAATATCCTAATAGAAATAAAGGTAACAAATTAAAGAAGTCAAAGGCAATAAGCTACTAAGAGAAATGAGCTAATACCTTGTATGCCTTCAACCAAGTTGGGAGTTGATCAAGTTCCAAATTGGGTTTGAAAAACTTCTTGCCATCATTATGCTGAATAATAATAAGAGGCACTTGGTCTTCCTTCAGTCCAAAATACTGCCAAGAAAAGTCATTGACAATGTCAAATATTAAGCAAAGAATAACTTGAAAATATATAAAATTAAATACTTTGATTTGATACAAACCTGGAAGGCACCTTGACTAGACTCAACATCTCCAACAAGAAAGCTAACTCCCTGTTGTTTGTATTGAGAAGCAATTTCATGGTATTTTGATTTGAAAGATTCAGCACCTTCGGCAGTAAAGTTGATGAACAACATAGCCTGCCAGTTTTATAACCTTAATTTAGAATAATGGGACACAGGATAATATGGGTGAAAAACAAAGGCAAAGGAAACATCGTGTGATTCAAGCAAGCAAAGTTTGCAAAATGCTTTGAGACACAAAATGGTAAACTAAAGGCACATATATCAATAATATGCTTCTATAAATTAATAACAAAGACGAATCATAAAAATAACTTAAATAGCATATTACCTTTGCGTTGGGAGTGTTAAAGAATTTGACAACAAAAGGGTGATTGCTGGGTTCATTGTTGAAGACAGTCACAATTGGGATACTGGAATCTTCAATGAATTTCTCTAGAGCTTCAACATTGAAATCCTACGAGCATGAAACAATTTTAAACATCAAACAAAAAAAAAACTAAAACATGTAACATGTAACAGTTAAGCTGCAGAAATCAGCAATACCTTTGAGTCCACAAAGAGCTCGTCAAATGGCTTAAATAACCTAACTACAGGCCCAGACACTGATGAGTCTCCCTTTGGAAGGTGTTTGGCATTCAAAGTGTGAGCAAAGTCATAGTCAGAGCGCAACTTCTCTGCTAAGGCAATGAAGTTATCGTACTCCTCTCCAGAAAATTTAGGGAAAACTCCAACCTGAAAACATTGAAAGATAATATTAAGAGTTTAATTTTCATGCATCGCATTACAAAGATTTAAGGTATCTATGAATTAAACTCTAAGATTAAACTACAATGGTTGGATACTTACAATAACAACTTTGTTGTCACCAACAAAAGCGGTAGCATCATCAGCAGATTTAATCTCTGTTGATGCTGGGCCACTTTGCTTCTTCAAATACTCAACGATACCATCAGCTTCACGGGGACCTTTGTATTCTTGAATGTTCTTTCCACCATTCCTAAAAATCTTAATGGTTGGGAATCCCTTAACATCATTTTCCGATGCGAGGTCTTTGTTGTGCTCCTCATTGGCATCAACTTTAGCCAACACAACTGGTGGCTCGTGAGTGCTCAAGATAGAAGCAGCCTTCTCATACTGCAGAAATAAACATTACAGAAAACCAGCATCAGCATAATAATCCTATATTTTTTAACTTCAAAAGGATAACCCAAAATAATTAAAGAAAATAAGGGAAAATAAATCACCTCTGGAGCTAGCTTCTTACAGTGTCCACACCTAGAAAGATAAAATAAAAAATAAAAAATCAAATTAACAATTATAAGATAAATGCAATGCAATAAAATTCATAATAATTGGTCAAAATGAAAACTGGATTTAATCACATTCCATTACAGAAAAATTAACAAACATCAGCCTTAATTAGGTGCATGCAACAAATACAAGCTGAATTAAAAAAAATAAAAATCAAACAAAAAATTGACAAAATATTTTCAACTATGAAGCACAGACAAACGTCGATAATAAATAATAATTTGGGAAAATGACATAATTCAACAAAATCATGTCAACGTGTGTTGGACACTGACAACACCGGACACGGACACGCCATCGATCATAAGTGCTACAAGATTAGCAAGTCTAACAAAGGATTATAACTAATCGTTAAAATTAGTACACAAAACGAAAACTATATAATAATTGGACCTAAATAAGCAAAATTAAGATCTAGAACACAATAAAAGAAAATAAGACAGATCAGAACAACAATCGATGAATCGAGCATTAACAAAAGCATAAAACAACATAAAAAATAAAATAGAAGAATCGAATCATACCAAGGTGCGTAGAATTCAACGACGATGAAATCGTGCTTCTTAACAGTGTCATGGAAATTAGTATTATCCAATGTAAGAACAAATTCCTTAGCATCAGTTGATGATTCCTCGGAGAAGATCTGAGAAGGAACCAACGCAAGAAGAGAAAACAATAAACCGAAAATAGCAACGTTTTTCGCCATTGTTGGTGTTGAAAGAATGTTAAGGATTTGGGAGATTGTAACAATTGAGATGGGTTTATAGTGTGTGAGAAAGTACAAGTAACACACACAAAACTAACACTGTTCAAGACACGTGATACGTGAACAATTCACGTGAGTATTCGTTTTTTAAGATATTTTTGGTATTTGTGTGTTCTGGTTTTGTACAATAAACGAATCTCTAGTCTCCACGTTGGCATGTATATTACGTGGCTTTACCTCATAGGGTACTTTCTTGTCATATGAACGTTTTTCATTTTTTTGCTTGTTTAGTTTTTGTTTGGAGTAGTAATTGTATTTTTCGGTCAAACCTTCGTGTTAAATGTTAATTTATGATTTTATCCTTTTTTACTATAGTAAATAATAAGCTTATAAACTATTTGACCGAATTCCTTTTTCGGTAAAGTAAATACCATAAAAACTATTCGACCAAAATATAATTATAATGCATGCTTTCTTTTTTGACTGGTTTTTTTCTTCAATAACTTTTTTAAAAAAGAAAGGATAACAATTTTCTTGAATAACTTCTAATGGATACTTGATAGCAAATGAGTTATGGTTAAAAAAGTGAAAGAGGAAAAATTATTATTTAAAGTAAAATTAACGATAATTTTCCAATCATCTTTAATGGAATCTCAATATCTTTTTTGAGGTTATATTGTAAAATTCATATCAAGTTAATGAAATGGTTGGTGAATAAAATATTTATTATTTGTTAAAAATTGAAAAATACAAACGTAATGAAAGTTTTTTTTTCTAATTATTAACTTTTTTTGTAATAGAATAATATTTTTCTTGTAAGAGAATAGAGCAAATATAAACTTCTTTAATGATATTAAAAAAAACATTTGTAAATAATTTTAAATTAATTTCTGTGAATTAATAAATAAATTTTTAACATACTCTAAAGTTAAACTTTGAAGTTTTGAAGTTTTTTTCTTAATAATTAAATTTATTTGGTATTATTACAATGTATTTGTTAGGTTTATTAGAGATCCTCTCCATTTTTTAATAGAAATGGAGTATCCATCGTCATAGTTTTGAAGTAAATATCGGATATAAAGACACAAATTTTAAGAATTGATGAAATTAATTGAATATTTATTTATACATTAAAATTATAGTAATGGTGATGTCCATTTATCCTTTATTATAAAAGGTAGACTTTATGAGTTAGCATGTTTGCCCTAATCCCTTGCATTTTTCCCTCATAAGCATGTAATTATTGTTAATCTAATCTCTCAATCACACACTTAATCATAGTCGTTGATTCAAACTCTATTTTCAAACTCCTCACTTTCTCTCTCATAATGACAATTGAAAACAGTGATAATCATCCTCATAATGGCAATTGAAAACACGTATTAATGCTAATCAACTCAGTCAACCACTCCCTTCATTTCAGTCGTAGATCTCATAACCTTTCATGTATTAATGTTAATCAACTCAGTCAACCATCTCCTACATCTCAGCCGTAGATCTCATAACTTTCCATGTATGTTAACAATTGCATTCTCATTATCCTCTCCTACCATCATTTTTACGTCAAAACAGTTTAGACTTAACAATGGAAAGTGATGCACAAACTCTCTTAGCCTTGCACTGCTTGAAGGGTACAAATAACACAGCAAAACATAACCATGTTTCATCTCCTTTCTTGATCTCTTATGTTTTATTTCATATATATTTTTCAACTTGCACTAATTTCTTTGAATCTTTGATCTTTTTCAGCTTCATTAGATCCAAATCTTATAACTGATTTGGACAAGTTTGTTAACCGATTGCGAGAAAAAGACCACTTCATTGACAATGGTTGATGATTATGGAAACAAGTGGAATTGCATCACTGTATTTGGAACCAGGCCACATCACCACATCAAGCTTGGTGGACGATGGAAAAGAATGGTACAGACGCGCAGACTTGAGGAAGGTGTCATGGTTAAAGTTGGGTTTCCACATGCTGGCATGAACGACACCATCTGCATTCAAGTCAAGCGTCCAACTGTCGTGAGAGTTTGATGTCTGTAGTGCAATTGATGAAGTGCAGTTTTTAGGGTTTATGTTTTTAGATCCATTTTGATGTTTTTGAATTTTCTTTACATTTTAATGTAATTTATGGTTTTATCTTTCCAATTTAATGTGCTCTCTTTTGATTTCAATGCAATTAAAAGTTTTATCTTTCCAGTTTAATGTGCTCTCTTTTATTTTCAATGCAATTTATGGTTTTAAAATGTTTCTTCGTTTGACTATTGAGCTTAAATGTAATTTATAGATGATTGTTTACCAGTAATTAATATTGTACCATAATCCTTCATGGAGCCAAAATCATGGTTTTAAGATGTTTCTTCGTTTGACTATTGAGCGTAAATGCAATTTATCGATGATTGTTTACCAGCAATTAATATTGTAGTATAATCCTTCAAGGAGCCAAAATCATGGTTTTAAAATGTTTCTTCGTTTGACTATTGAGCTTAAATACAAGTTATGGATGATTGTTTACCAGTAAGACACAAATTATCCAAATCATTGCACAATTTATGGATGTTTTTTCGTTTGAATAATACACTTTTAGTTTTAACTAGCATTCAGCAAAAAATATTGTATAGATCATGAAAATCATGCTATGAAGGACATTTCAAATAAGGATATCAAATGGTTAACAACATATTGAGTGCAATTAATTTATGTGAGTGTAATTTTCGGTTCATCAGAATATTTAGCGCAGTCACTACAAACCAATGTTAATTTTTCGGTTTTGCAAGAATTTATTGCTCAGTTGTTTTAAATTGAGCGATCTATACAAAGAGCTATAAAACTCACAAACCAATGTAAATTTATTGTAAAATATTGAGTGCAATCATTACAAACCAATGTTATTTTTAAATTGTTATAAAACTTCTATTAATTATATATGTTTAAATTTTTGCGACTGATTCAATTAACTTCTACGTAGTATGACCTGTGCGGTAGCACGGATTAAGAGTGTAGTTTGCATAAATGGAGAGATCTCTACTCATAAGATACATACTAAAACCTCTTTGTTGAAAACAAATTGGTTGAGCTCAAGTGACTTCCACCTAAAGTAAATTATGCAAAAGAAGTTGAGTTTAATTTTTTCATAAAATAATTTTTTATCATACTTTATTTATATTTTGATTGAATTTTGAATTGCCAGACTCATTTTTTCTGAGAATCTAATTGACGAATTGTTAAAAAAAATATATAAAAAAAACTGTTGTTGAATGTTGAAGAAAAAAACCACCTATAGTGATTTAATTCTTATGAGGGGGACTTAAAGTTTAAAGTTAGGTAAACATTCAAAAAGTCAATGACGGACTTTTAAAGAATCAATAAATAGATATTGATATTTGATATTGATGTAAAAAAATTGTAACTTTCAATTGAAAATCAATAATTACGAAAAAACCGATTAATTGAATTATCAATATTTGATATATAATTAACGTTTGAATCATGTGATAAATGTATGGCTTAACTTCCCCTAAAAATAATGTATGGCTTAACTATGCTGTTTTTGTTTGTCAAAAAAACAAACTATGCTTCTTCTTTTTTTTGTCAAAAAAGACTATGATGTTTTCCTTTACTACTACTATAACGTTCCCCTAAAAAAACAACTTTTTTTAGAGGGAAAATATAACAATTTGTTTATCATTTTAAATGAAAATTTTCTCGAACCTATTTATGTGCCCCAAACAACTACCTATCTTAGGGTAGCCGATGAAAATGCATGTATATGTTGTTGGATGTGCAATTGCCCATCAAACATGTTTTGGAGTTCAATTTCAAGAGTAGCTCTAGCTCTAAAAGATGGCTATATAATTATAGAGTTGGCGCTGGTGATTCCCTATTTTAGTACATCCCTCTCCTTGGAGTATAGATTTGGTAAACTTTATAACTAAGTTGATTATGTCCACACACTAGTGATCCTCAACTTCAAATCAATTGGACCACTGCAAGGATGTGTAAATTATTTATTTTATTTTTTTATTACTGGATGGTAAATGATACTTTGCATGTCTTTATACTACGAGGACATGTCTTTACACTATTGTCCCGGCTAACCTGCAAACCGGTATTTTAGAAGATTCTTGGTTGATTGAACAACAATATATGGTGTATTGGCTTTAGATTTGGAAATTAAAGGCACGAGAGAGGTTCCTCATTTGGCTTGTATGTCACAAGTCAATTATTCCCACTTTACAACTCTTTTTTAGGGACACTTTACAATTCTTGTATCATAGAAGAATGGCAAAATCAAATATTTCTCCAAGGCGTAAGAACATTAACAATGTGAAACTTCAATATACACCCTCATGTTTAACTTGGGTCTTAGGTCCAATCCCACGTCACAATTGTCTTATAAAACATCATAATTAAGTTACATGCAAGGTAAATACTTACGAATTAACAACGTGCATGATATATCTTTTTGGTAGGCTTGGTATCTACTCGTTTTGTGGAGGAGTTGATGGATCACTCATGAGTTTGTTAACTCTCTTTTTAGTAGGTTGAGTATTCTTCTCGCTTTATGGAGGAGCTGATGGATCATCTGAGTCTGTAATACAAAAAATATGAGTAAATAGGCAATTTCCCCCCTGAAATTGTAAGTTTCGTCAATTACCCCCCTGAAATTAACAAAATTTCAATTACCCCCCTGAAATTGCATAACATTAATCAATTTACCCCCTCCGTCAAATTTTTCTGTTAACTGTTTACGGTTATGATCAAATACCCCCTGGAATTTTGCACTTATGTGCAAAATGCCCCCTGAACTTGAAAATTTATATATTTTTTTATCATTGACTCAAAAGATATTAAAGGCAAACTATTAACAATTATTGATCATATAAATCTTTAT
>Ga0228711_1006490_pt1 | contig 17339 bp, 7 predicted proteins | sample MedpolnodulmetaG_2_FD_177996 | JGI IMG/M metagenome (GOLD analysis project Ga0228711, IMG submission 177996) | Root nodule microbial communities from Medicago polymorpha collected in Santa Monica, California, United States - brown nodules | ecosystem: Host-associated > Plants > Roots > Nodule...
TCTTACTAAGTTCCTTAATTTTCTGAACCATTTTGTAAGAAAAGAGAAGCTGGTTGGATGATGAGAAGAAGATGTGAAACTTTTTAGCCTTCTTGTTACTGGTCATCACTTGTCGCCTCAAGTCTTCGGTGTTAAAGTCATCAAGCAAGTCATCAGCATCATCAAGAGCATCTTTGAGCTTTTCCAGCCAGAGTTGAACTTGATGGTTGTTGGTTCCCTGCTGCTCCTCTGCATCCAATACCACAGCCTTGATCTCAAGCATATTGTCCACCAGCTTTTGAAGATCATCTCTCATGTTCCAGCTTTCAACAACCACTGAACCCAGCTTCCCGATCAGCTTGTCAATCATGTGGAACAAAAGACCTTCAGCCATTTTTCTCCGAAGTGGATAAGGTGCACAAGCTTTTGATAGATTGAATTCACACAGTACAATTTGTGAGAGTGTCGTTGTAAGAGTTAAAGAGATATGATAGAGTTTACAAAGCTTCTGATTTTTTTAAAGCAAAAGTGATTTTTAAGAATCGATCGTACTTTGTATATTTTTTAATTTTATTTTTGATAAATAATAACGATAGCAATAATTGATAGACAAAAGAAACAACGCACTAGCAATAATTCAAGGAGCCATAATGGATAGATACTATTAAAAAAAATACTATGAGTCACAAATTCAATACAAAGGTGAACCCAAAAGATTCTTTTTTTTAGGTTCATTGAATAATTAATGTATCTGCTTTACAATGTAGATCAGATACATTAACTACTCAATAAATCTAAAAAAGGAATCTTTCTTATATTTGAGACCGGATGGAATAGCAATGGGTACATTTTTTTAACAAATAACCATCAATTGAAATTAGATTATAACAATCATGAATCCTTAAGTTTTCAAGACCCTTGAAATATCTTCTTTGCTACACCATTTTTAAGATTATGTAACTCAACAAGATCTATGCCTTTGACTGATGCAGAAAAGGTTGATGAGCTATCCACTCTAGACAAGGTAAATATCCATAATTTTAATTCAGTCAAATTTGTAAATAAAGCAATCAAAGATGTGACTTCACTATTTAATTCATGTGCTCAGCTTCTGTTGGACAATGCCTCAACCATTCCAAACCTCTTATCTAATACAAACTGTGTCAGTGTTTGAAGATTAGTCATTTTTCTTATTCCACTTGAGATGTCTAAGATCTTTGAGCAACTCTTTCAAGCTAAAACAACCATTGAGTAAAAGAGTTTGCAAGTTAATGATATATGATATATTCTCTCTGATTTCAATTATAAACAAAAGTTCACTGATTAGACACATTGAAATCAATAACTAATGTATTTGGTTTTAATTATAGAATAAATACTTAAATTATTCAATAAATCTAAAAAATAAACTTTGTTTGTAATTAAAACTAGAAGGAGTACTAATATATTATGAAGATGTCATTAGGCCAAAGTTTTTTTTTTGTACAAAAGAAAAAGTGATAATTCAGGAAATCATGCTTGTTTATTTCTTTATAGATAATAACGCCAAAGTATATAGAAAAAGCAATAGCAATGATTATTTTAGGAACAGTAATTGATGATCGATATACAAAAGCATCTTACTAGCAAAAGCAAGCAACAATAATTGATGATAGACATACAAAAACATCATCTTACTGGAGAAACAATGATAAATCTTGGACACAACCCCAAATCTACGTATCTATTATTAATATTTATTAAATTAAACTTCAAACTATTTTGTTTACACCTCATCATCTAACATGCCATGTAATTTGATTTTGTTTTGTTTTCAGTAAGTTTAGGTACATTTATACATAATGAAAAAGTCTAATATATAGTCACAACCCCCGAGAAAAAAGATTTAGACACATTTACATAAAATGAAAAAATAAAAATAAAAATAAACCAGTCACATCAATTAATGTCATTTAATTTTATTTTCATTTAAATTTTTCTATGTTTTGTGAGTGTGTCTAAATCATTTTAATTTAGGGTTGTGCCCTTATAAGACTTTCTCATGCCTAAGATGGACACATTAACTACACAATAAACTGTTCTTAATAAGAGAAAAAAAATGTTTTTATATATAGGGACAGAGGGAGTTGGAAGGACAAAAAATTAACTTTTTTTTAAATAAATAAAATAACAATAGTCATTAAAAAATCATGAATACAAGCGGATGTATGGGGTTCGAACCCTAATTACAATTTCAGTGTATTTGTCAGTTGAGCTATGACTTGTGGACAAAGAAGTTTTCACATGAACCATATATATTGCATATTGGCATATCCAAATCTTATATATAAAAGTTTTTAGTCTCTTAAACAACTTTTTGGAGTCAGGAGGAACCCTTTATTGTATGGAACCCTAAAGGATGGACGGCCCTTTAGTGTAATGCACGCACAATCTATAGGGTGATTGAGGAGCAACGTGACCTAGGGGGGACATTAGATGCCACCGAACTATCTGCTTAAATCAGAACCCTTATTCCATGACTAACGAAAAAATTAGTATACAATATGACCCCGCGTGATTGAATCTTATAAATATTTTCCCATGCATGAATTTGGTCAAAGTTTGTGCAATTCGAACGAAAAATATTGCATTATCCAGCATTTCTCTTGATAATAAATGGGGAGGTACAATGATTGTTATTATTTTCAGTGGTGCTTTAAGAAAGAGAAGTCGATTCCACAAAATCCAGATGAAACAAATTGTCTCTCCAAGACAATCATAGTATTTCAAAAACAAAAACTAATCACCTAATTTATTACAGAACATGCTTCATTAAAGGATTCACATATTGCTGATTTTCTTCATGCAACCCTCGTGCACCTGTTCCATCAGAAAAAGTAAACTGTTATTTCATCTTAATATTAAAATAGTGTTACAAACATATGATACATTTCCCTTATATTTATGGTATTTCTGTCAACAATCTTTTGTTATTGATGATATGCTTTGTGAGTGACTAAGAATGAAATTTAAAGGCAATTATCTCCGACAAAAAGCACGTGTATATTCGGGTCTCAGGAGCAATAATTAGTATCAAACCACGATGATAGATAGCATGTATAACAAGACATACAACCAAGAAAGACACAACCCATACACTGGATAAGGTTTGCTCGCAGGTCGACTGCTATTGGTATCATACCAAAGCATGGATGCTAATGTACATGATTATTTATGCAGACCATCTTGATCATTTCTAAGCAATTGATAAGTAACTAAAATGAAGGGTTGATTCAATAGTTGCTGCATACGCTATCACAGTTTAGGAGGCAATATGTGTTTACATGCGGTGGTTACTGTTTAGTATTATTAATAGATCGGTAGGAGGAGACTCCTTGTTATGGGGAAACCCTCTTTTGTAGAAGGATTTAGCTATGCAAAAAGAGCTAGTTAATGGAGGCTGCCTTGCAGAATGTTCCAACGATATAAAAAATAATCAAGCACGTGATCAAGGGCATTTTGATTTTCATTTCAGTCAACCTTGAAGATGAGTTTGAACAAACCGCTATTTTCCATGATCCACAATTGACAACATTTGTTTATTTTCAAAACAAAATGGTTTTTGATCGATCCCACTACACTCAATTGACTCATGCAACTAATTCCCCCAAATAAAACAAAGCTTCGCTGTAATTTCTATATTGCTTTTGCACCACTTACTATCATGGGAAAGCCATGTGATTGTATCAAACCACATGATTGTAACAAAGCTTGGCTGTAATTTCTATATTGATCCCAATATACTCAATTGACTCATGCAACTAATTATCATGGGGAAGCCATGTGATTGTCACATTCTGAGAGAACGTTGAATATAAATACTTTTTATTGAGAAAATACATCCCAAGACATAATTGGCCCTTGCTCAACTGAAAATCTCCTTCATAAAGAATGACCTGCTACTATGAGTTAATGTTTCAAATTATTTTTAATAACTTCCATAAGTCAAGAATTCCCAAAAAAATCTCTTAAATTATTACATATACACAACCTGATAAGATATTGCCAACCTTATACCATACAGGCACTAATTATAGAATGACTTTTGAATAATAATAGTAGGCTCAAACTTGAGACTAAAATCATGAGAGTATGCTCAAACTTTCGAGGAGCCAATGAAATATTATAATATCTCTTAAAGGATTCAATCTATATTCAATTACCATGAAAGTACAAATTGGTCCAATGGAGCACAATTCTTATATCTCAAGAGGGAAAATGAACTAAATTAGGATAGTTCAAAAGAGATTCAATCTTAATAAATAAATGCTTAAGAATCAATTGAATGATACAACAGTATATACCCAAAGAGAAAGAAACAGCTGTTTTTTAAATCAAACACTAAAAGATACATAACTATAAATCCTCAATTTCTTCCCCAAATACAAACTTGCAACCAAATTTAAGAATTGAATACATGAACATAGATACATCACATCTCAAAATGCTACTCTTCACCATTGTATAAAACACATGATAGACCAGAAAACAAATTCAAAAGCCAAATGGATATTCACAGAAACCATATAAGTCACACATTATTCAGGAAAATAAAACAGAAAGAAAGCAGTGGTAATAGTGATGAAAGAAACAACAACTTGAGATCAAGGATAACGTGACAGACCTGCCTACCTACCCAAACCAGCATTATGTAATTAAATCAAAGGAATTCAATGAAAAGATCTAACCATTATATGTAAAAAATAGCAACATTATGAGTAAATCAGTAATTTAGCTTGTTAATTGAATCTTTGAAATTATTAATATTCCAAAAGAAAGCTTGAAAATTAAATCTTCAACTTCAATCATATTAGTCTATTCATACCAGTCAATTTAATCCCTAAAATTAGCTAGACATATACTAATATGATTGAGAATTTTCAAATTCAGATATCATTTTGAAATTTGGTCATTCCAAGACCAAGTTGTAGGAGCCGACACAAAGGGTGTGTTTGATCTGCTAAAAGGTAAATACTAGACATAACAGCACAGGAAAAAAACTTTTATGGTATTGAACAATTTCTTTTGTCACAAATTGATTTTTGGTGGACAAAATGCAATTTCAGTATTTTTGACGGCTTGTACTTTGGAGTAAAAGTTGTGACATGGTTTAATGAGGGACAAGAATTTCAGTTTTTGTCATATCCCTTGCCCCGGTATGTCCTCTCTCTATAACAATTTTACAATCAAACACTATACAACTTGTCGGTGTTCTAGCCTGTCCTTATTTTTTTAGCAGATCGAACGCACCCAAACTTCAAACCCACTCGGAGACAATACTAAATGGCTTTTAGCAAAGTTTTAATCAGTAATAATTTCATAACCTAAATTAATGATTCATTCTAACAATTTTCATTGACTTATATAAATTATCTAGTATGAATCAACCCTTCTCCAACAATTAAATAAACAAACAAAAATAAATTCTGAAACACTGAAAAACTAAATGAATTATACAGAAAAATGAATATTGAAGGAATGATTTACCTAATTGGTGGTGGCGGGGGTTTGTTTTTGAGCGTAATTAGGAGGAGAGTAGACGAGAGCAGCCACCATAGCAGCTGGAAGCACACCGAATCTCGCCAACGCTGCCACTTTGGTAACAACTGCCTTTCCCTTCAAGAACGCCATAGCTGAAGCTTCTCAAACTCAGATCGATCGCGTTTTTGCGTTTTGATGGTTGAATAACGAATCATGAAGAAGATGAGTCAGAATTGTATTTTGTTTTACTGGACTTAAACTTGTACAAAGTAAACGGGTTACTTTTCGCACCCCCGTTGCTTCTTCTTCTTTTATTATTATTTTTTAAATAAGTGAAATCTCATTTAAAGTCTCTCATATTTTGTTGTGTTAACACTTTGATTCATAAGGAAGGTGACCCTAATAATCCCAAGTTCACCTAGAGAAAATTAATATATGGTTGATAATTGTTTCACCTAATAATCGAAAATACATTTATGTTTAGAGGCTCTCACAAAAACAAATACAAAAAAAAAAAAATAAATCAGAAAATACGCCAATAAAACCAATGAGAGAATTTACTTACCATTATTTTTTCGGTGAAGTCTCATTTAATCTCCCACCGCAAACTATGGAACCGAATATAGGCCATGTTTGAATAAACAACTTAATTTACAGCTTATAACGTAAGCTTTATCATGATCAAAATTTATGTATAAATTATAATGATATATAAGATAAATAAAATTATTTTTGTATAAGCTATAAGTTATTTTTATAGGTTATACTCAAGGGCTTATGAAATTAAGTTGAAAATAGTTTATCATCATGTCATATAATGTTTTAATATGTTTTCTTGAGTATTTTTGAAGAGGCGAGTAAACTTAAATGTTGACACAATTCTTAAGTTGTATTTCCCATCCTTCCTTCCATATTTGACACAATTCCTCTAACATTTGTAGGCTTATTACTAAGTTGTGGGAGAAATTTAAGTATCGTGGTAAAGTAAATTTAGATTGAATTTATGTGTAAAACTCTGTCACTCCTGCAAATAATTTTTTTTTTTGGATTGGAGTTGAATTGATTGACTTTTGTGGCAAGAAAGTAAAAGAAAAAATTAAGGCAACTTAATGCATTTTTGTGTATTTTAGAAAAAAGAAGGGGTTTGTCTAATATGTGCAACATTGCATATGTTAAAGTTACTAAAAATAGTAAATTTTTATTGAAAATAAATAATTATTTATTAAAAAGTTATGTATTTAATACAAAATATACAAGTTCCAATACAAAGTTACTATTTAAAACTTCTTAACATATGCAAATTTGCACATGATAGAAAAACCCAAAAAGAAATATGAAAAGAAATACTTTATTCATTTTAAATTATTTGTTATTCTAACAAAATATATATCTTAAATTATACGTTATTTTATAATATCAAATTAAACATTAATGTTTCATTTACCGACCAAATTCAATATTATTTTTTTTGTTGAAGGACCAAATTCAATATTTATTCTGAAATTAATTTAGAACTCAAAAAAAGAAAAAGAAAAAATAGCACTTTCCAAGTAGTCGGTGTTTGACTATAGAAACACGAGTATTCCGTGTTTTCATATACATCGAAAATGATTAGTGTTTTAAATAAGTCTTTTGTTATTTTCATAGTACTATCATTTTTAGTTGTTGAGTGTGAAACATACCATCACGTTTACTTAATTTTCTTAAAGTCAATTTCCACTTTCTATAACATTCATTACAGTGACAAAATTTTCAGATTCAGAGTGTTGTAGATACTGAAAAGACAAATACTAGAAAATATGGAGAAAGCAATTGAAAGACAAAGAGTTCTTCTTGAACATCTAAATCCAAATTCAGTTACTTCATCTCATCATTCCACTCATCTCTCTGTAAGTTTTACATGTTTTCTTATATACATTTCAAGTGATGTGTTGTATGTTTGATTATTATATTTATAGTAGTTGTTTTGTTTTTCACTTGCAGGCTTCATTTTGTTCTGCTGGACAAACAGGTGGATCTGAAAATGATGTGGTCATCGTAGCGTAAGTTCTTGATTAATATTGAAGACGTATCTGGTGTTCGACACTTGTCAACGTCACTGACACGAGTTAGATTCAGTTATTTAATTTTCACAAGTTATTATCATTGTGTGTTAAATGTTAGTGTCATGTGTGGTGTCTGTGTCTGAGTCAATGCTTTCGAGATAGACACACATGTTGAAGGTGTGTATGGTGTTTGACACGTGTAGGTGTCATTGACACGACGCCAACGTATGTAGTTAGGTTCACTTATTCAGTTTTCTAAAATTATTATCGTTGTAAACATGTCCGTGTTTTTGTCTTGTCCATGTCTATGTCAATACTTCATAAATAGATAATTCATATTGAAGGTGTGTTTGGTGTTCGAAATGTGTCAGTGTCACTAACACGGTGCCGACACATGCAGTTAGATTCGATTTTTCCATATTTATTTATTTTGGAATTATTACTAGTTGTTGTGTTTGTGTTTGGTGCTTGTGTCTGTGCGAGTGCTTCATAGATGTGAGCCTTTCTATATTTTTTTTTGGTTACCCAAACCTATTGTATATTTTTTTGGTTACCCAAACCTATTGTTTTTGTTTACTAATGTTTTCACATTTTTAAGGATAGTATTAAATTTCTGACTTTAATTTGTTTTAAGGATAGTATTAAATTTCTGACTTTAATTTTACTGCAACGATGACCAGTGCATATCGTACAGCTATTTGCAAAGCAAAGCGCGGGGGATTCAAGGATACCCTTCCAGATGATCTACTTGCCTCAGTTCTCAAGGTAACGACTTTGATTACTATTATTCAACTGGTGTTGAGTATAGTGTAGCAGACTAGAGTATTTAAACATGGCATTATATTTTGTAACACTAGAATTGCATAATCGAAAACTATAACTGCCACTCTGTTGTTAAGACATAGGCACAGTTGACTGAACTACGTGATCAATCGTTTGTATTCTTGTGTCTGTTTATTTATCTGTTAACGTTTGAACCGGATTTGCTGTTCTAACAATTGGTTAATACAAAAAGATTGGAAAGGACAGTGCCACAGCCAACTACTATGAAAGGAAAGTGGATCAGTGAACATTTATAACAGGATTTATCAATTGTAGCTGGGTCTAACAAAAGATGTTAATTACTCCTACGTTATAGCATGGCAATTCACTTTTGAATATTGAGACACATCGTGTTTAGTGTGTGAGATATCTCCTCACAACGTAGGGTTCACTTTAGTGGTTAATGTGTCATTTGAGGAAAACGATTGTATGTTTGGTATACAGTTGAGAAGCTGCTAAGGTATGGTTCAAAATAAAATATCTACAGTTCCTTTAGATTATGATTGAACTTATCAACTATAAAAAATGGTTTGACTCAAAATTATCTTATGCTTAATTAGTTTGTTTTTTCCTATGGTTTCTTATTGATGAGCTCTCTGTAGGCTGTGATAGAGAAAACAAATGTGGAACCAAGTGAAGTAGGCGACATAGTTGTAGGCACAGTTTTAGGACCAGGATCAGAAAGAGCAATTGAGTGCAGAATGGCTGCATTTTATGCTGGTTTCCCAGGTTAGTTTTACGGTCTTCATTCATCAAAGAAAACAAGCACATGATATTTTTTCGGCATAATTACTCGATCTACTGAGATTCAGCTGCTATCGCTTTAATTCATCCAAAAACACACACATGATATATATAACATTGTTGAGCGATTTCACTAGATGTAGAACTAAGTTATTTATTTGATTTAATGCTTTAAGTTAGTATGTGCCGCTTAATTGTCAATATGTGAGTGATCTCCAATTTTCAAGCAGAGACTGTGCCGCTTCGAACTGTTAATAGACAATGTTCATCTGGACTTCAAGCAGTTGCTGATGTTGCTGCTTACATAAAAGCTGGGTTCTATGACATTGGTAAGAAACTAAGAATGATTCTAGACTCTATTTACATGTCATGGCCTTGTAATATTTTGGTCTAATCTTCTTTATTTGATGAAGGAATTGGGGCTGGATTGGAGTGTATGACACTAGATAATATTTCAGGCGTTCGCAAAACCAACCCAAAGGTACATTGAAGTTGCATTTTTCAAATTCCTGATAACTAAATTCTTCAGTTAGTTAGTTATCTAGTCAATGTGAATTGAATAGACTATGGTTGTGTTTGGATTAATCGTTATTGGGAGTTTTTATGAAAACAGCATATGAAATTTTCATAAGCTTTTACCTCATTTCAAAAGTTCTTCACAATAGCTTTTAAAAACAACTTTCTACTTATATGAAAATAATTTAACTACATTTTCTCATTGATTTTAATAATAGCTTGTGCATAAGAACTTATATGATGAGCTATTAACTTATCTATTTAACGAAACACAGCGTATGAATAAGAGATAAGGTGGATTAGTGAGTGTTATCTTTGGTTTTGAAGAGGAATTTAGAGTGGGAGAGAACTAGGTCCCTCACACACCTAGATTGTAATAAAGTTTTCTATCAATGAACACATATATATCTAGTTGCTATCAATTCCACATATTTTCCATTGAAACTTTTTTTAATTATCTTAACCTTTTCATTATTTTAATAGGTTGAAACCTTTGCACAAGCCCGAGACTGTCTTCTTCCTATGGGAATAACTTCTGAGAATGTTGCACAGCGTTATGGTGTGACAAGGCAGGAGCAAGACCAGGCTGCTGTAAGCATGAACTGTGCATTCAATGTTCTATAAAAATCTATGAAAAGTTTGTAAAGGTGAATTAATTCTTTTAATGTGAAATTAGGTCGAATCTCACAGGCGCGCCGCAGCTGCAACAGCATCTGGTAAATTCAAAGACGAAATCATTCCAGTTTCTACAAAGGTGGGATCAACTGCCAAGATGAATTCCCTTTTAAAATTTGTAGTGTTATTCTAATGATGATTTTGTTTATAAAGTTTGTGGATCCTAAAACTGGAGAGGTGAAACAAATTATTGTTTCTGTTGATGATGGTATCCGACCAAACGCAAATTTGGTGGATCTTGCAAAGCTGAAGCCTGCATTCAAAAAGGATGGAACCACAACTGCAGGTAATCAAGAAGGTTCTTCTTTTGCTAAATTTTGGGATCCAAGTTCCTTGTGCTCGGTTTAACTTGGTTCCCATATGTAGCCTGTGTTCCTTATACCTTGTGAGTATGTCCCCTCTAACTATATTTAACTGCAGGGAATGCTAGTCAAGTTAGTGATGGTGCAGCAGCAGTGCTTCTCATGAAGAGAAGCGTGGCTGTGCAAAAGGGGCTTCCTATTCTTGGAATCTTCAGGTATACAATAATGATATGAGTAAACAGTTACTTTGGTTCTTGAATGAGTCAAGCACTGTTACTAATCTATAGTTCTTGAATGTATAAAAATTACAAAATACATCCATGAACGTTTCTTTTTAGTCATCGAATGTGTCTTATGTTAGTAGGCGTACTCCATGAAATGAATTACTAACAAAAGACACAACCAGGAAGGTTTTTGTAATTTTAGTCCATTTAGGGGCATAGACTATAGTCAGACCATCATAAACACTTGGGGACCAAATTGAAGATTTTGTCATAATGATAAATAATCAAATTACTGTATGTAAGTCACATTAGATATTAATCTAGACAAACTCCTGCTTATTTCCTGCAATGTGCCCAGGACACCACTTTCATTCGCGGACACCACATTCATTCGCATTAAATTGGATATATGTGTACCTAGTTTAAACTATAGAAGCAGCATTTTGAATTCTTAGCTAGATTATGCACATCTAATTGGAAATCAGAGAAAATAAAAGGACTATGGAATTAGGTACCTGGGAAGTACATTTATAGATAAATATAAAACTTATAAAACAGGCATCTAGATGTAGGGTTACTGTTCTTTACCTATTGTAAATATTACACAAATTTGGCATCCTGTAGGACAAGCTAATTAAATTCAGAAATATAATATTATTAATTATATACGGGTAATACTTATTAAGTACTTTATGTTGCTATGATAAAGGACATTCGAAGCTTGAAATTTTGTTAGTTTTAATATTAGACTCTCTTGTGCTTCAAAAATTGTTCCTAATTAGATAGGAAAAGCTCGGATAGTACAACTTGATTCTTTAATTTTTTTTTATTCCTTCAAATTTAAAAACAGTAAATTCAATGTTGTAGGAGTTTTGCTGCTGTTGGTGTAGATCCTGCTGTCATGGGTGTTGGTCCAGCTTTTGCTATTCCAGCTGCAGTGAAATCTGCTGGTCTTGAACTTAGTAACATTGACTTGTATGAAATAAATGAGGTAAAGTTTTAGCAGTTTTCATGATAACAATCAACAACTTTCTATTGCACATTTTCTAAGCATTTATCAATTTTGTGGTCTTGTGTAGGCATTTGCATCACAGTTTGTTTATTCCTGCAAGAAATTGGGGCTTGATCCAACAAAGGTCAATGTCAATGGTGGTGCCATGGCTTTTGGACATCCTTTAGGCGCCACAGGTAAAGTTGAGATATTTAAGACCTGTTTACTTCACGTATTTCATGGTTTCATTTCCACTGATAAAAAGAATATTGCAGAAGACACTATGCATGTTTCGAAATTTCATTATCTCCAGTTAAATTTAGTGTTCAGTGTCATAACCAAATGCCATTCGAACCACTAATGAAGTAAAAATTGAAAAGAGTTTTAGAAAGTAAACAGGCTCTTAGAGTCTGAATATTTTCTTTTTTTCTCCCTCAATTTCTTCTTATTAAACCAAAGAGTACACTAAAATAATAAGAATGGCTCCTACTGTCTTTTATTTTCAGGTGCACGCTGCGTTGCAACATTGTTGAATGAGATGAAGCGCCGTGGAAAGGATTGTCGCTTTGGTGTAATCTCGATGTGTATAGGTAATTTCATCTTTTTACCTTATTCTATTTCTTTTGCTGTAGCAGACTGTGTATGCCTAAGGAGAAAAATAAACCGATCATTAGTACCTGAATGTAAGAGTTTGTACTGTTATACATTTCAGGTTCTGGTATGGGAGCTGCGGCAGTATTTGAAAGGGGAGACTTCTGAGAATTTATGGAAGTTTAAATGGTTAGAAACATTAGCAATCGTCTGTCACAATTATGCTTGATCTCTGGAAATCATTTGAAGTCGTTCTATTTTGAATTGAAGTTGTGAAAATTGAAACAAGTATAATAGAAAGGAAAAAAAAATAATGAAGGATTCATGCAAAAGTATAAAGTCGAACATCAATACATCATAATTCACTTTTGTGTGGATGAAGTAATCAAGTTTCTCCATCTGTAGCTTTTCTAGGGGTCCTGAGGTTTTTGTACACTAATCAAGAAAATCAATAAATTTCGTTGTTTTGGATGATATTATTTGTCTTTTCTTGTGATTGTTCCTTATCTCATTAAACACATCATGAAAGTACCTCAAGGTGGTACTCGAAGCGACCAAAAAAAGAGACTAATCTCACATAACTTTGAGCTCATCCCGATTGAATAGTCTCTCCATACACACCGTATAAGCACTCTTCACTGTATAATTTCCATGCTTATTTGGACCCTTTTAGAGACATATAGTAGCGGAATTCTTAAAATATCCTCTGAATCTCTGTCATAAAAAATTCCCCCACCAATTATTCATTTCACTTTCCATTATTCTGGTATGTAAGTTGATGAACCACCATGCCCTGAATGTTGCATGTCCTTGATGTTGCAATAGCAAGAGCCTCCACATTTCTTAACCAATATTCTCTCGATCTCCTGCAGCATCATTTGGGTCCACCAGGTACTATGCTAAACATAACGTGGATTGGTCCCAAGACCGCTTCTAAAAAATCCTCATGTGGGAAATTTTTTAATTTGGAAATTCTTTTTAATATTGTATCCAGGTTGGTCATAAACTTCCAACCTTGTTTCCATAACATTGTCGCATTCTTGTTTTTTTTTTTGAAGAAACTAAAATGAATTATATTAACATAATGAAATTGTCGCATTCTTGTTAGTTTATGTTTTTTATAAATAGTTGGTAGTAACAATAAAACTATTTAAAATCATCCAAACAAGGGCATGTGCCCGTTCATTTCATCAAGACCACAAACAAGAACAAAATAGCTAAACTCCTAAATGCTTATACTTGAACTATATTCATGTTCTTCGATTTCAAGTAATCCAATATCAAACAGACATTTCAGAAAGACTCCAAGACAAAGTCTCGTGTTTAATTAATAAACCGAAAGGTAACAATCTTGTTATTACTACTTGTAGAACAAGCAGCCATATATCAGAAGCTTCATCCACTTAGTTCAAGTCAAGTACAACACTTCAAGACACAAGACAATTTAACAACCACACGTTGAAAAATGGAAGTTATGAAAACAACCATGGAATGCCTAAATTATTATTATTTAGCCCCGCAAGGTATCATTGAGTCGGAAGTTAGAGATTAATCTTTTCATATACAAAAACTCGTTTAAAGGGAAGACATCTCTCATCAAGTGTTCTTCAATGCACCCTGATCTATTACCATAGAGTTTCACACAAATTTACCATGTAATTAATCTCACTCGTTAATTTGAGATCAAATGATTTAGATTGCACATCAATTTCAACATCAATTGAATGGTTGAGAGCTGTAACTATGTTACACGATTACTGCACTTATGAGAGATCAAACTCTTAACCAAAAGTCAATTATTTACCAACTATGCATCACCACATTGGTTAAAGCTTTTCTTTTTATGCATGAAGAAATAATATGCATTTTTATATTTTTTATTTGTCAAGCAGTTTAGTGACCAAAAATCCACCTCTTAAAATGATTAAATAGAGTGTCTAAAATTCGAACTCAATCCATACACATTACAATGCATTGTCTCTATCAACTAAGTTAACCTCACAAAAAATCGTGTTCTTATATTCTTACTTAACATCTAATCCACATTATATTAGTTCTCATTCCCACCCCCTATCAATTATTAAAACTTAAAAATTCTAATAAAGCTCAAACAAGTAACATCAAAACATAACTATCCCTTTCAATTGTGTCATTAACAAACATAACCAACCACTTTTTCAACCAAACCTAAAATATAACCACATGACACATAATAATACTCACACTTTAGTTGTGTAACTTCTCTTATAATCTATCTCATCATTATGGAACACGCAACTCCTACCACCCACCCACCACCCTTACCGTTCTCAGCGCCACCACTAACTGCCGCACAAATCGCCATCCTAACAACACCACCGCCGCCTTTTCCGGACTCTTCCCGCTCCGTGGATCTCTCTCCTCTCGAATTTCTACTAGCTCTTATTGCTATTGTCACCATACCTGCTTTAATCTACACCTTCATCTTCGCTTTTGGTTTTTCATTTTGCCGCCGGCGACCGGAGCAAAACTCCGGCGAACTTTCACTCAGTTCTGATGACCTTACCAACGGTGGTGGTGCTTCTATCTCCGATCTTAAATACAGGAAGGATGCTCATGTGAAGGAAACCGGTGGTGATTGTCCTGTTTGTTTGTCGGTGTTCGCCGACGGTGAGAAACTCCGGGAGCTGAGTTGTTGTAAGCATTATTTTCATGCTGATTGTATTGATTTGTGGCTTGGAAATCGATCTAGCTGTCCGATTTGCCGTGCTACGGTCGCCGGTAAACGGCAGAATATATCGTCGGCGGCGGCGGCTCCGGTGAGAGATCATGATCTGATGCAGGGTCTTCCAGATGCTTCTACTTTAGTGTGAATTTGTGAAGTCTCTTAATTGTTTTTTTGTTTTTTTTTAATTATTTTAGGAAAATGTTACGTTTTTAAAGTTTCATTACTATAGGTAAAGTTAATTGGACTTTACAGAGTGTTAGTTATTGGAAAATTGAACTGTGATGTAGCAATATAGAAAGAAATGGATATGTATGAGTATGACCAACTCAAAAAGAAGAAAAGCAAAATAGCATAAACTTTTAACAAGTATGGTTGTGGAAGAGTTTCGATCAAGACGTTCGATCTAATAATTTCAGCATTTTTACTCGAATACTGGTTGAACTATGTTTTGTGAACAACAAATTTTATGTTATAGTTGGATATTATTTTTCTTTCTTACAACTTACAAGTAGTTGAAATCTTTCAAAAAAAACTTACAAGTAGTTGAATATTAACTGTCAAGTGTCAATGGAATTCTTCGATGATGAAATTTAAATCCAAATCTTGATGTGGCATGTGTCATATCTTCGTCATTTGCACAATTTATTCTTGATAAACAAACATTTTAGTTAATGAGTGAGCGCGTAACTATAACCTCTCTAAATTGTAAACACATCGACAAAAGTCTTGAGCCTTCCCTTCAGAAACCAACTAAGACAACTCCGATTGAATGCGGAATCCCGCTAGCCATTATTCGTATGAACTCCTAGATCTCTTTTATTAATAATCATTTTAGTTCTTAAATTTATTTAGAAAAATCAATTTAGTTCAAAACATTATTAACAAAAAGACATTAAGAATTTGTTTGCAATGCCTTGCACAGTCAGAGCTATAACAAAAAGACATTAAGAATGTGTTTACAATTTAGTTCGATATATTTAAGAACTACAACAACATGGTCTTAACCAAAATGTTTTTTCATCTTCTAATTTACATGTTGATTAAGGCAATAGATCCATGGACTTTTGAGACTAAAATCGTCAATTGAATATTTCTATAAACAACATTCAAATCAAGAATTAGGATCATATGTAATCTAAACTTTTCATTTTTAAGAAGGTAAACTAACCCATTTAAATTGATTTCGGGAAAATCGAATATGAAAACTTGAAAATTTAAGAAGGAGCACGCTCATAGGTCCCAAATCAACACGAGATCAACCCAAGCGGATTCCATATGTAATCTAAACTATTTAGTGTTTTGTCATTCAATTTTAAATTTTTACTAAAATTCTTGATGCTTTTATGAATTCGGCTCTCGCTTTTAGAGCTGTTTTCACAAGTGAAAATGTAGTTACTACTCCCTCCATTTGAATTAAAGAATCACTTTATTAAATGAAAGAAAATGTCATACAGAATGTAATTTTACCTTTTTAATGCAACATTCAAATTTGCTTTCTATTTCTTTTTCTCAAATAAATACTATGTGCATCATTTTTCAATTATTATACTTGTTAGGCACTTGTGACAATGACTAATACTTTGATAATTAATAAAAATAATCAATTGAGGTTGATATAGATGGTTGAATCTTCAGCTCACACCTCAATTGTGACTTAAATTCAAGTATGAAATTCTACAAGGATGGTTGATATGTATGCTAATTGTAGGAGTATTGAGAAGGCGGTTCATCACTACTACTACTATCAGAGAATGCCCTTATGGCAGTGTTTCAGGCAAAACAATTTGGTTGAGGCATTTTGTGGAACAGCTTGAGTGCATAAATTGGGTCACGAAATTCTGAGGTTGCTGAGAGTTTGAGAAGCTCTGTTGATACTGTTGGGTCATTTGCTTTGTTTGTTTTGATGAAAATTGCGTGAATTGTTTTCAATTGTTGTATGGTTTTGCAGGTTTTGATTTGTGGGATGAGATGTTGTGGATTGTGGTAAGGTGTTGTTTGGGGTTTTAGCATTGGATAAGTCATTTTTTTTAAAAGAAAGAGATATGTGAATGATGGGTAATGGAAATGTGTGGATAATTTATTTTGATATTCATAACCATTGTTCTATTTTTCTTTTTTGACAGATAACCATTGTTCTATTTGAAATTGTAAAAATAGGATATCAAATTTAGGATATTTTTGGATCGATCGAATGAGATGGAATAAGTTAAAGTTGGACTCCCT